>ENA-OQES01000182-OQES01000182.1-human-gut-metagenome-genome-assembly--contig:-NODE-182-length-27030-cov-4.068840_pt1 | contig 27030 bp, 40 predicted proteins | sample MGYA00242798_ERZ504641 | MGnify/ENA primary metagenome ERZ504641 (study PRJEB26092, sample SAMD00036327) | human gut metagenome | host: Homo sapiens | study: EMG produced TPA metagenomics assembly of...
ACGGCGTGTTTGCGGACGAGCAGATGGTCGCGGGCGGCATGACCTTCTACTTTGCCCAGGCCAACGTGCTGCACAGCCCAGTATCTGGCGGCGGATTTGTCCATCCGCAGTTACAGTCCCGGCGGCGTATCTCTATTACCGGATGCTCTGCCTGGCCGCTGGGATGGGCTGCAACGCCCTGTCCTGGGGCATCTCGACGGAGGAACGCGGCAAGGTGCTGAACTTCGGCCTTGTGGAGAGCAAGGAAGGGTACGCGAGCTGCCATGACCGTGAACCTCGGCTTTACAAAAATCCTTTAGCAAGAAGGAAACAAACGATGCAACGTGAGTTTGGCGGCTACCTGCCGCTGGAGCTGCCCCATGGGCAGGAGCTGTACACCGGCGCGGGCGTGCTGCGGCTGAACTGTGGCCGCAATGCGATTGTGGCTGCCCTGCGCGACGCGGGCGCAAAAAAGGGTGTATCTGCCCTATTACAACTGCAACACGGTCTATGACGCCGTGACCCGCGCGGGCTTTGCGGTGGAACGCTATCCGTTGGACGCGCGCCGTCTGCCTGTCTGCCCCGCGCTGGGCGACGGCGAGTGGCTGCTGTATGTCAACTACTTCGGCATTGCGTCGGACGACCTGCTGGCCGAGGTCAAGCGCCGCTGGCCGCGGGTAATTTTTGACAACACCCAGGCGTTTTTTTCAGCGCCCCGTATGGATGCCGACAGCTACAACGTCTATTCCTGCCGCAAGTTCGTCGGCGTGCCGGACGGCGCGTACCTTGTACACACGGGACTGACCGACGGGATTTACCCGGCGGACACCAGCTGGCAGCACGCGGCGTTTTTCGCTCCGCTGCATCGATGAAAGCGTGAACAGCGCCTACGGCGACAGCCTCGACAACGAGAGCCGCTTTGACGGCGAGATCCGCGGCATGTCGCCCTCGACCCGGCGCATCCTCGCGTCCGTCGAGTACGACGCCCTGCGCCTGCGCCGCCGCGCCAACTACGAGGCGCTGCACGCCGCGCTGGCCCCGCACAATGCGCTGGACTGCCCGGCCGGTGCCGATGCGATGATCTATCCGTTTTTGTGCCGGGTTGACGGCCTGCGCGGGCGGCTGATGAAAAAATAAAGTCTACGTCAGCCAGTGGTGGAAGTACCTGCTGGAGCTGCTGCCCGCCGACTCCGTCGAGGCCGACTACAGCCGGTACCTGCTGCCGCTGCCCATCGACCAGCGCTACACGCCCGACGATATGCGCGCACTGGCGGCGCTGGTGCTGCAGCTGAAAGAGGAAGGGGAACCCGCATGACACAGCAGCCCAAGGTCAGTGTGCTGATCTCGTTTTACAATCTGGCCCCCTTCGTGGACCAGACGATGGAAAGCGTGCTGGCGCAGAAAACCGACTTCCCCGTGGAAATCCTCTGCGCGGACGACGGCTCCGACGACGGCACGGTTGAAAAGCTGCGCGGCTGGGAGGCGGCGCACCCCGACACCGTCCGCGTTTTTGTCATGGACCGCGTGCCGGGCGAAAAAATATGAGGGCAACGAGCGCATCCGGCGGATGAACGCCATCCGCGGGCGGCTTTTTTTACGAGGCCAAAGGCAGCTATGTCTGCTATCTGGACGGCGACGATTTTTACACCGATGACCGCAAGCTGCAAAAGCAGGCGGACATTTTGGACGCCGACACAGCCCACAAATACGTGGCCTGTGGGCATAACGGCTGCTACTACTGGCAGAGCACCGGCGAGACGAAGCCGATTGAAAAGCCCATCCGGGAATGTGCGCTGACGGCGAAGGAGTATTGGAGCTTTTTCTACATCCACACCAACGCCATGATGTTCCGCAACATCGGTCTGCAGGGCATTGACCCGTACACGAGCGGCATCCAAATCATTGATAACCTGCTGACCTACCAGTTTCTGCCCTACGGCGGGGTGTACTATATCCCGGACTGCATGTTCAACTACCGCCAGACGGAGGACAGCACCTTCCACCGCCGCAGTGTCTACCAGAATTATATCCTGAACGCCTTGATGCTCTACCAGCAAAAGACGGTGCTGCGCGGTTTATTCGGCGCGGGGCTGGTACGCACCCTGTTTGAGTACACCCAGCTGTATGAGAACCGCCGCGACCCCAAGCTGACCGAGGAGGGGCAGACCTACCTCGAAAACATTGACCGCTACGGCGCGGGCCGCCTGCGCCGCCTTGTGAACTATAATAAGGAAAGCGCCCCGGTGCGCCTGTGGTGCGAGCTGGAAAATAAATTCTGGTTCTTTATGACGAAGGTGTTCCGCCACTATATCTGGAAGCCCAAGGTGCGGGCCCTGCTGGAAGAGGCACGTATCAAAACCGAAAAAAGGGGAGTGCTGAATCATGGAAGAAATGAACGAACTGACCGCCGAAGAACGGGCCCGCATTTTACAGCATGAGCTGGAGGCCGTCTACGGCTCGTCGTCGTACAAGATCGGCCGCGCCGTGACCTGGCTGCCCCGCCATGCGAAAAAGGCGCTGGCGTACCTTGCCCACAACGGCCCGGCCATCAGCGCTAAATATCTGTATACCTACGCGAAATATCACAAGGTCGCCAACAAGGAATACGCCTACTGGGCCTGCCTGCCAAAAAAGGACTACCCCGAAGCGTTGCAAAAAATGGTTCCTGGAGACAAACTACACTCACACACCGCTCGACCTCGAACACCCCAAATCCTTCAGCGAGAAGACCCAGTGGCTCAAGCTGTACGGCGGGTTCGAGGATGTCTATCCCCTCGTTGACAAGTATGCCGTGCGCGAGTGGGTCAAGGAGAAGATCGGCGAGGAATACCTTATCCCGCTGCTGGGCGTCTGGAATCGCTTTGACGACATCGACTTCGACAAGCTGCCGGACAAGTTCATGCTGAAGGTCAACCACGGCGCGGGCTGGAACATCGCCGTGCAGGATAAATCCAAGTTCGATAAGGCGGACGCCAAGCGGAAAATCGAGAGCTGGCTTAAGCTGAACTACTGCTACCTGATGGGCGGGTTGGATGTGCAGTACATCCACATAAAGCCGCGCATCATCGCTGAAAAGTTCATCGAAAACGACGGCGGAGACCTCTACGATTACAAAATTTTCTGCTTCAACGGCGAGCCGAAAATTATTTTGCATATTGAGGAGCGCTATACCGACAAGGAGGAACGGATGTTCTTTCTGGATACCGACTGGAACCAGCTGCCCTTCAACATCAATGTGCCGCTGGAACTGGACGCCGATCTGCCCCGCCCGGCGAACCTTGAAAAAATGCTGGACATTGCCCGCACGCTGAGCCAAGGCTACACTGCCGTGCGCGTCGACCTGTACTCGCTCAATGATGGCAGCATCAAGTTCGGCGAGATGACCTTCACCACCGAGAGCGGTATCTCCCGCTGGCACCCCGAGAGCGCCAACGAGTACATGGGCAGCCTCATTCACCTGCCCGGCGTCGACGACTAAGGAGACACCATGCCGAAAGTCAGTATCCTTGTACCCGTCTACAAGGCGGAAAAAACGCTGGACGCCTGCGTCGAGAGCATCCTTGCGCAGACGTTCCCGGACTTTGAGCTGCTGCTCATCGACGACGAAAGCCCGGACCGCTGCCCGGAAATGTGCGATGCCTGGGCAAAAAAAGGACCCGCGCATCCGCGTTTTGCACCCGGCCAAGGCCGGGCCCGGTCCGTCCGGCGCGCGCAACGCCGGGGTGCAGGCCGCCCCGGCCCCCCTGGCTGACGATGGTGGACAGCGACGACACGATAGCGCCCGACCTTGTGGAAAAGCTGCTGGCGGGCGCGGAGACCACCGGCGCAGAGCTGGTGATCTGCAACGGCTGCCCCGTGACTGAGGATGGCGCACGGCACCCGCTGCCCGCCGACGAGCAGTTCACGAAGGACACGCTGCTGGACGTAGATGCGTTCTGGGACGCCTTCCATACGCCGTGGATCAACCAGTTCACCGGCACGGCCCACCGCCTCTACGCTGCAAGGCTTTTTTGACGGCGTGCGCTACCCCGTGGGCCTGCTGCACGAGGATTACTACGTGCTGCCGGATTTAATTGCACATTGCAGCGCTGTTTACTGCATGGCCTTTACGGGTTATTATGTGCTGCGCCACGCGGGCAGCATCACCGACGGTGCGCGCCATGAGGTGCGTCTGGCCATGACGAAAGGCGACATCCACCGCGCCGAATACTTTTTGCGCAACGGCTGGTATGACCGCGCCGAGGGTGCGCTGACCGATGCTGCGCTGTTTTTACACGACAACAAGCGCGCCTACGATTTGACCAAGCCCGGCCACCGCGCGGAATTTGCCGAGACAAAACATGAGCTTTGCCGTGTGTACGATGCGCTGGCCGCCCAAAAGGGGAGTGCGTCGATGAAACTGCGGGCCGCCGCACTGAGGGCGGGACTGGGCGTGTTTGCCATGTATGTGAGAGCGCGGGGGATGACGGGCAGAGCCCCTCCGGCCATCGCTGCGCTCGGCCACCTCCCCGCAAAGCAAGGAGCTGGCCGCGAAGCCGGCCTGAGGGGCTTTAGCCCGTTCCCGCTGCCCGAACCCCTCCCCAACAAAACCGCCAACAAAAGGAGCCTCCTCATGCCCACCGTCACCGTTATTATCCCGGTCTATAAGGTCGAGCGCTATCTCGACGCCTGTGTGGAGAGCGTTGTGCGGCAGAGCTATGCGGACTTGGAGATACTCCTCGTCGACGACGGCAGCCCGGACCGCTGCCCGGCGCTCTGCGATGCCTGGGCAGAAAAGGACCCGCGCATCAAGGTCATCCACCGGGAGAACGGCGGTCTGTCCGCCGCGCGCAACTCCGGCATCGACGCCGCCATGGGCGAGTTTCTGCTGTTCGTTGACAGCGACGACTTATTAGAACCCGACGCCGTCCGCCGCGCGGTGGACGCCCAACGGCAGCAGGACGCCGATCTGGTCATCTTCAACCTGACCTACGTCGATGAAGCGAACCGCCCGCTGCCGCAGCCGGATTTCAGCGGCTTTACGGATGAGATCCTCGACGAGGACGGCGTCTGGCAGCGCTGCTTTGCCCTGGCGGAAACAAGGATTTACTACGTTGTGGCGTGGAATAAGCTCTACCGCCGCAGCCTGTTCCAACACCTGCGCTATGCCCCGGGCAAACGGTATGAGGATCAGTTCCTGCTGCCCCACCTGCTGGCACAGTGCAAAACCATTGCCTGCCTGGCCGCGCCCGGCTACCGCTACGTGCAGCGCAGCGGCAGCATCATGGCGCAGGGGTCGAGCCGCACCTATCTGGACCGGCCCGAGTACCTGCTGGACTGGTGCGCCTACTTTACCCAAAAGGGCGATGCCCTGCGGGCCGAGGGGCTGCTGAACGACGCCATACAGAACCTTGCCGAAAAGCAGTGCTTTGACCTGTCCACACCCGCCCAACAGGCCCGCTACCGCGCCGCCTGCCGCGCCTGTGCCGACAGCTACACCGCGCTGGCCGCGGCCACGGGGCAGCGCTCGATGCGTCTGCGCGCCGCGCTGCTGCGCATCGGTCTGCCCGCCTACCAAGCCTTTTTTGAAACACAAAACCTAAGGAGTTCCACGCATGGAAAAAACGCAACTGCAAAACTACCATGTCCACTACGGCCCGGCCCAGGGCTGGAGCCGTGTTGACCTGCGCGAGCTGTGGCGCTACAAGGACCTGATCTGGCTCTTTGTCAAGCGCGATTTCAACGTCATGTACAAGCAGACGGTGCTGGGCCCGGCGTGGATCTTAATTAACCCGCTCATGTCCACGGCCATGTACTGCGTCATGTTCGGCACGATTGCCCAGCTGTCCACCGACGGCGTGCCGCAGATTCTGTTCTATCTGGCCGGCACGGCACTGTGGGGCTTCTTCTCGTCCTGCATCAACAAGGTGTCGGGCACGTTCACGACGAACTCCAACATCTTCAGCAAGGTGTATTTCCCGCGGCTGGCGATGCCGATTTCGACGGTGATCTCCGGCCTATCAACTTCTTGTGCAGTTTGCACTGATTTTTATCCTGCTGCTTGTCTACCTTGCCAAAGGCGAGGTCAGCCCGCACTGGGGCATGCTGCTGCTGTGCGTGCCGCTGGTGCTGCAGGTCGGCCTGCTGGGCCTTGGCTGCGGCATCATTGTGTCCAGCCTGACGACCCGCTACCGCGATCTGATGGTCGTTGTGACCTTCGGCGTCCAGCTGTGGATGTACGGCTCGCCCGTCGTCTACCCGCTGTCGATGATCACCCACCCCGTCCTGCGCGCCGTCATGGTCATCAACCCCATGACCGCACCGATGGAGAGCTTCCGCTATATCTTCTTCGGCACCGGGCAGGTCACGGGCGTCATGTGGGCGTCGTCGCTGATCTGGACCGTTGCGCTGCTGGCGCTGGGACTGTCGCTTTTCAGCAAGGTCGAAAAGACCTTCGTCGATACGGTGTAAGGGGGCGCGAGTATGCGTGAAAATTCGTTGATGATTCGCGTCGAGAACGTGAAAAAGCAGTACCGCTTGGGGCAGATCGGCGGCGGTACGCTGCGCGGCGACCTGCAAAGCTGGTGGGCCCGCAAGCGCGGCAAGGAGGACCCGAACACCCTCATTGGCACCGACCAGCGCCTGATCGGCACGACGTTTATGGCGCTGAACGGCGTCAGCTTCACGGTCAACAAGGGCGAGGCCGTCGGCATCATCGGCTCGAACGGCGCGGGCAAGTCCACGCTGTTAAAGCTGCTGACCCACGTCACAGCCCCCACCTCCGGCGATATTGACCTGTATGGCCGCGTCGCCTCGATGCTCGAGGTCGGCACCGGCTTCCACCCCGAGATGACGGGCCGGGAAAACGTCTACCTGAACGGCGCGATTTTAGGTATGACCCGCGCCGAAATTGACGCCAAGATGGCGGAAATTATTGAGTTCTCCGAGGTCGGCGACTTTATCGACACGCCGGTCAAGCGCTATTCCAGCGGCATGTTCGTGAAATTGGCATTCTCCGTTGCCGCCCATCTGGACAGCGAAATTATGATCATGGACGAGGTCCTCGCCGTCGGTGACATGAAGTTCCAGAAAAATGTGCCTGACCAAGATGCGCCAGGCTGCCCGGCGCGACGGCAAGACCGTGCTCTACGTCAGCCACAACATGGCGACGATCCGCGACCTGTGTGACCGCTGCATCGTGCTGGACAAGGGCAAGGTCATCTTCGACGGCGACGTGGACGAGGGCATCGCGCTGTACCTCTCCACCAAGTCGCAGGAGGCATCCTTCATCGACTACTCGGGCGTCAAGCGCGACAACTGGTTCAAGCGCGACAACATCCGTCTGCAGTCCGTTGAGCTGCTCGACGCCGACAATGAGGTGCTCGAGCGCCGCAAGCCGGTCACGGTGCGCTACCGTGTCCATGTCAACGAGGCTGTCGCGGACGTGGGTCTGCGGCTGGAAATGCGCGACGAGGTCGGCAACCCGCTGGGCGCGACCTGCGTCTATGGGCTGGATCTGCAGCCCGGGTATACGACGTTCACGGCGCGGTATGATTTGAGCGTGCTGGCCCCCGGCAAGTACGGCAGCTATTTCACCGTCATCACCCAGGGCGAAGGCGGCGCACATACGGTGGAGGACTGGGTCCCCGGCATGATGTTCCGCATGGTGGACACCCTGACCGAGGGCGAGACCGAGTGGAACACCACCGCATGGGGCCCCATCGAGCTGCCCACCGCCGCCGTGGTGGAGGTGCAGCATGACTAAGGTCGCGGCGCTCTACATCGCCACCGGCAGGTACACGGTGTTCTGGCCGGAATTTTATGAGAGCGCCGAGAAATACCTGCTCAAGGACTGCGAGGTCCACTACTTCGTCTTTACCGACGCCGCGACCCTGCCCGGGGACGACAACCCCCGCGTGCATATCTGTGCGCAGGAAGCCTACTCCTGGCCGTTTGCCACGCTGCGCCGGTTTGAGATTTTTTGGAAGCAGGAGCAAGCGCTGAAATGCGTTTGACTACATCTTCTTCTTCAACGCCAACGCCGAGTTCATGCAGCCCGTCACGCGGGAGATGCTTTTGCCCCGCGCTGAAAAGGGCGAGCACCTGCTGGTCGTGCAGCACCCGTCGTTCTACGCCAAACCGAACTATGAGTTCACCTATGACCGCAACCCCCGCAGCACGGCCTGTATCCCCTACGGGCTGGGCAAAATACTACGTCTGCGGCGGCGTCAACGGCGGCGAGGCAGCGGCATTTTTGCAGCTTTGCCACACGCTGGATGCACGCATCCGCCGCGACCTGCAGCGCAGCGTCATTGCGCTCTGGCACGATGAATCCCAAATCAACCGGTATATCCTGTTCCGCAAAGACTTCCGCGTGCTGACCCCGGCGTTCTGCTACCCCGAGGGCTGGGACCATCTGCCGTTCCCCTGCATCATCCGCATCCGCAGTAAGGCGCGGTATATCGACATTCCGGCGCTGCGCAAGGACGCGCCGGAGACGAAGCTCTCCCCGGCGGTGGCGCGGTGGAACCACTTTGCCATGCGCGCCGCGCGGTGGACGCAGAACCATATTTTCAAAAAAGGAAGCTGACCGATGACCGATACAAGCTGGCAAAACCGTGTGACCCTGCTGGTCAACAGCTGCGACGCCTACGCCGATTTGTGGCAGCCGTTCTTTACGCTGCTCAAGCGCTATTTTGTGCCGCTGCCTGCGGAAATCCTGCTGAACACCGAGACAAAGGACTTCGCCTTTGACGGGCTGAATCTACGCTGTGTGCACAGCACCGCGCCGACCTACGGCGAGCGGATGACAGACGCCCTGCGCGAGGTGAAAACCGAGTACACGCTGCTGCTGCTGGATGACTTTTTCCTGCGGCGGCCCGTGGATATTGCGCGGCTGGCGGACATCGTCCGCTGGATGGACGCGGATCGGGACATCGTTTATTTTAATAGCGACGTGACCGCCGCAGTGTGTGATTTGGAGGTGGACCGCTACCCCGGCTACCGCCGCCTGCCGCCGGCAAGCCGCTCACACGCTGAATTTGCATGGCTGCGTCTGGCGACGGCCAATTGCCATGCCTACTGCAGCACAAGGTCAGCCCATGGGACTGGGAGGAACGCTGCAACGTGCTGACCGCCGCCCACCCGCGGGATAAGTTCTACTGCGTCACGCGGGAGGATGCGCGGTTCCTCGACTACGGCTACCACGGCGGCCAGTGGATGGGCATCTGCCACGGCCAGTGGGTAGAATCTGACGTTGTGCCGCTGTTTGAGAAGGAGGGCATCGAGGTCGATTTCTCAAAGCGCGGCTTCATAGACCTCGAGAACCGCCCCGCCAGCCTGAACAAAAGCGCGGACCGCGCCGAGCGCTATGCCCGCGTGCGCGCGTGTCTGGGGACGGCGTACCTGCTGCCGTATTTTGTGTTCTGCCGCCGGTGCAATCTGTATTCCAAGCGGAACCACTGCGCCGTCGATGAGGATTATTTCCACTACCTACAGCGCAAGGCCGATTTGCAGAATAAGACCGGCAAAAAAAATCTGGTTCGGGCCGATGCAGCGATAAAAAGCCGATGAAAAGCCCTCCCCCTTGGGGAGGGTGCCGCAGGTCGGGTGAGGGCAGCTTTGCCGAGATGACCCGATTATGGTTGTAATGGCGAGGTCTGCCTTCATCAGTCACCTGCGGTGACAGCTTCCCCGAGGGGGGAGCCTTTGTATGCTAACGAAAAAAGGATATGCAACAGAAAAGCTCTGCTGCATATCCTTTTATTTTTTACCGGTAATCAATCGGCAGCGTCGGCAGGCCGTTCAGGCTCCAATCGGCTAAATTGCCGTCCTGAAACTCGTAATACCCCTGCGCGGCGATCATCGCGCCGTTGTCGCCGCAGTATTTCAGCTCGGGCAAAAAGATCTTTGCGCCGAGCTTCTGCGCGCCGTCGTTGACCAGCTGGCGCAGACGGCCGTTGGCGGCGACGCCGCCGGCCAGCACGACCTGCCTGGCGTTTGTGTCCGCCGCCGAGGCCAGCAGCCTTTTTGGCCAGGATCTGGTCGATGCACTCCTGAAAGCTCGCGGCCATGTCGGCCACGTTCACGGCCTGGCCCTTCTGCTCGGCGTTGTGGACCTCGTTGATGACGGCGGTTTTCAGGCCGCTGAAGCTCACGTTGTACTTGCCGTCCACATGGGGCACGGGCAGCTTGTACGCCTTGGGGTTGCCGCCCCGCGCCGCCGCGGCCACGCTGGGGCCGCCGGGGTAGGGCAGACCCAGCGTGCGGGCGACCTTGTCGTAGGCCTCGCCCGCGGCGTCGTCCACGGTGCGGCCTAAGATTTTATAGCGGCACCAGTCCTCGACCAGTACAATGTGGCTGTGCCCGCCGCTGGCGACGAGGCACAGAAACGGCGGCTTCAGATCCTGATGCGTTAAATAGTTGGCCGCAATGTGCCCGCGCAGGTGGTGCACCGGCACAAGCGGTTTGCCCGCCGCGTAGGCCAGCCCCTTGGCAAAGTTGACGCCCACCAGCACCGCGCCGATGAGCCCCGGCGCAAACGTCACGGCCACGGCATCCACGTCGGCCATCGTCATGCCGGCGTCGGCCAGCGCCTTGTCAACGGTGGCGCTGATATACTCCGCATGGCGGCGGCTGGCGATCTCCGGCACAACGCCGCCGTAGAGCGCCTGCTCTTTGACGCTGGTGGAGATGACGTTGGAGATGACCTTCCGCCCATCCTCCACAATCGCCGCCGCGGTTTCGTCGCAGGTGGACTCGATACCTAAAACATACATAACAAAACCTCGATGTAGGGCCGGGCATGCCCGGCCCGCAACGTTTTCTTACTTGCTATTTTCCCGGAAAAGCTGCGGCAGCCGTCAGGCTGTGCCCCGTTTTAAATGTGCCTCCAGCCACGTCTTTCCCACGCCGACCTCCGTCGTCAGGGGAACGCTGTAATGCACGACGTTTTCCATTTCTTCCTTCAAAATGCGCTTGACTTCGTCGATTTCTTCCTCGGGCGCTTCGACGATCAGCTCATCGTGTACCTGCAAAAAGCAGACGCGCCTGCAATTTCTCGTCCCGCAGGCGCTGCCAGACGTGGACCATGGCCAGTTTAATGATGTCCGCCGCGGTGCCCTGAATCGGCGTGTTGCGGGCCATCCGCTCGCCGCTGGCGCGCACCTGAAAGTTCGAGCTGGCCAGCTCCGGCAGGGCGCGGCGGCGGCCAAACAGTGTCTCGACGTAGCCCTTGTCCTTCGCGTGGGCGATGCAGTCCTTCATATACCCGTCCACCTTCGGGAAGGTGTCGAGGTAGGTCTTTAAGAAAGTGTCCGCCTCCTTGACCGGGATGCCCAGATCCTTGCTCAGGGAGTACGCGCCCTTGCCGTACATGATGCCGAAGTTGATGGCCTTGCTGGCCGAACGCAGCTGCGGCGTGACCTCGCTCTCGGGGATGTGGTAGATTTTGGCGGCGGTGGAGCGGTGGATGTCCGCGCCGTTCAAAAACGCCTGCTGCATGTGCTCGTCGCCTGTGATGTGCGCCAGAATGCGCAGCTCGATCTGCGAGTAGTCGGCGTCCACGAGGGTCTCGCCCGCGCCCGCCACAAAGTAGCCGCGCAGGCGGCTGCCCAGCTCGGTGCGGATGGGAATGTTCTGCAGGTTCGGCTCGGTGGAGGAGATGCGCCCGGTGCGCGCCTCGGTCTGGATGAAGGTCGAGTGTACCCGCCCGTCCGCGGCTTCGGCGTTCAGCAGGCCGTCCACGTAGGTGGACAGCAGCTTGGCGTAGGTGCGGTATTTTAGGATCTCGTCAATGACCGGGCTGTAGGGGCGCAGGCTTTCCAGTGTCTCGGCGTCGGTGGAGTAGCCGCGCGCCGTCTTTTGCGCGGCGGCAGGCCCAGCTTGTCGAACAGCGCCTCGCCCAGCTGCTTCGGACTGTTTACGTTGAACGGATAACCGACGGTTGTATAAATATTGTTTAAGATCCCGTCCAGCTCGCTGCGCAGGCTGTCGCCGAACGCGCGGATGCCGTCGGCGTCAATCGCAAAGCCAATGCGCTCCATGTCGGCCAGCACCCGGGCCAGCGGCAGCTCCATCTCGTCCAGCAGCTTGCGCTGGCCGCTCTCGTCCAGCGCGGCGGCCAGCGTGTCGCACAGGCCCGCCAGCACGCCCGCATCGGGCGCGGCCTCACAGGCAAAGGCGGCGTGTACGCCGTACTCGGCGGCCAGGGAGTGCACCTCATAGCCGCTGGCCGACGGGTTTAAAATGATACGCGGCCAGCTTGCCGTCAAAGCGCAGCGCACTGCCGATGCCGCCGTGCTCCAGCGCCAGGCGGTAGAGCGGCTTTGCGTCGAACGCCCAAAGCTCGGCGCCGCTGTCCAGAATCGCGGCCAGCCGGTCCGTGTCGGGCAGGTAGACGTCCTGCCCCTGCACAAGGTACCAATCGCCGTCGGCATTCCGGGCGGCGTAGAAGCGGCCCTCCAGCAGCAGCGGCAGGGGGGACGGCTCGACGGTCTCAAGCGGTGCGGCATTCTCGGATGGGGGTCGGGCGCGTGCCGCCGTTCAGGCCCCAGCGGTCCACCAGCTTGTGCATTTCCAGCGCGGCCAGCAGCTGCGCGGCGGCAGCGGGGTCACCGGGCTGGCGCAGGTAGGCGGCAGGGTCGGTCTCGATGGGCGCGTCCTTGCGGATCGTGCCCAGCATATAGGACAGGTCGGCCTTGTCGCGGTTGGCGGTCAGCTTGGCGCGCTGCCCCGGCTTGACGGCCTTGTCGTCGATGTTGTCATAGACGCCTTGCAAACTGCCGAACTTCGAAATCAGCGCCAGCGCGGTTTTTTCCGCCGATGCCGGGCACGCCGGGGATGTTGTCCGACGCATCGCCCATCAGGCTCTTGACGTCGATGAGCTGCGGCGGCTCGATGCCGTACTTCTCGCGGATGGCGGCGGGGTCCATGGGGATGGTCTCTTTGTTGGTTGCCAGCAAAACCGTCGTTGCATCGTCCACAAGCTGCAAGCTGTCGCGGTCACCGGTAGCCAGCAGCGTCGTGCCGCTCGCGGCCTCGCACGCTGCGGCCAGTGTGCCGAGAATATCGTCGGCCTCCCAGCCCGCCTTGCTGACCTGCACAAAGCCAAGGTCGGTCAGCAGCTCCTTCAAAACCGGCATCTGCTGGGCCAGCTCCTCGGGCATACCGTGGCGGGTGGCCTTGTAGCCGTCGTAGGCGGTGTGGCGGAACGTCGGCGCACGCTCATCCCACGCGATGGCGACGGCGTCGGGCTTGTGCGCCGCCAGCAGGTTGAGCAGTATATTTTGGAAGCCGTAGATGGCGTTGGTGTAGCGGCCATCCTTCGTTGTCAGCAGCTTGATGCCGAAAAACGCGCGGTTGACCAGGCTGTTGCCGTCCAGGACCATGAGTTTCATGCGCAATACTCCTTATAAACAATCTACATTTCAGTATACCACATTTGCGGAAAATATGGTAGAATAGAATGTAAAAATCGAAAGTCTAAAGCCTTCCCCCGCGGGCGGAGGAAGGTGGCGCGCAGCGCCGGATGAGGGGGCGGGCTTACGGCCAGGACCCGGTCACGGGCGGCTGCGCGGACTTTGCCCTCATCAGCCGCCTGCGGGCGGCAGCTTCCCTCGAGGGGGAAGCCTTTTGGAAACGGAAACTTATGCAGCTACGCAACCTATCCATCCCCACCGGCGCGGTGTTTGCGCCGATGGCCGGCCTGACCGACGCGGCGTGCCGCCATCTGATGGCCGACCACGGCGCGGCCTGGACCGTCAGCGAGATGGCCAGCGCCAAGGCGCTGAACTTCCACGATGAAAAATCCCTGGCTCTGCTGCGGGACAAGCACCCCCACGGCCTGTACGCCATCCAGCTGTTCGGCGCGGAGCCGGAGTCGATGGCCAAGGCAATTCTGTTTGTAAGGGAGCAGGGCATCCAATTTGACATTCTCGACATCAACATGGGCTGCCCCGCGCCCAAGATCACCGGCAGCGGCGCGGGCAGCAGGCTGCTGCTGGACCCGCCGCTCTGTGGGCAGATGGTCGCCGCCGCGCGCAAAGCGCTGGGCGATGATACGCCGCTGACCGTTAAGATGCGCATCGGCTGGGACGCCGACCACCTGACCGGCGTCGAGGTCGCCAAACAGCTTGAGGCCAACGGCGCGGACTTGATCGCCGTCCATGGCCGCACGCGGGAGCAGATGTACATCCCGCCCATCGACACGGCGGCCATCGCGGCCATCAAGCAGGCCGTGTCCGTCCCGGTGCTGGCCAACGGCGATGTGACCACCGCCGACGAAGCCCTTACCTTATTAGAAGCAACCGGCTGCGACGGCGTTATGATCGGGCGGGGTGCGCTGGGCGACCCGTGGCTGTTTGCGCAGGTGCGCGCAGCGCTGCTGGGCGAGGAACGCCCGCCCGAGCCGACGCTGAACCAGCGGATGACCGCTTTGCGCGACCAAATCTACGAAATGTGCGAGGAGAAGGGCGAGTGGGCCGCCATGCCCCAGGCACGCAGCCAGGCCATGCACTATATGAAGGGCCTGCACGGCGCTGCCGCCCTGCGCCGCTACTGCTCGATGCTCGAGCACTTCAGCGATGTGGATACGCTGATTGAGGCGGTGTACAGATTGCAGTAACGTAGGGGCCGGGCATGCCCGGCCCCTAAACCGTATTAAAATCTACCGCGCGTCAATTCGTCCAGATTCTGCTCGTAGCAGGGCAGCATGTGCTCGATGAAATACTCCGCCTCGGGGCTGTGCATGGCGTGCAGGGCGGCCATCTGCTGGGCGTAGGCGGCCTCAAACTCGCGGTTGCCGCCGCGGTCCTCCTCAATGCACTTGATGACGGCGGAAAGCCGGTCCGCGGCCTTTAAAATTTTGCGCTCGGCGTCGTTCAGCACGCTGCCGGTCAGCCAGACCTGGGTCTCGGCCTGTAATTCTTCAGGCTGCAGGCTCGCCATCACGCGGGCGCTCTCGTGCTCCACGGCCTTGTACGCTGTGCGCAGGGCGTCGTTCTTGTACTTGACGGGCGTCGGCATGTCGCCGGTCAGAATCTCCGGTGCATCGTGATAAATGGCCGCTGTGGCTACGACCTCGGGCCGCAGGACCGCGCCGGTGCCCGTGCAGTGCCTGCCGATCAGGCAGAGCGTGTGCGCCAGCATGGCCGTGTCGGCGGTGTGCTCGCTCAGGGACTCGGGGCGGGTGCTGCGCATCAGGCACCAGCGGGTGATGTACTTCATGCGGCTGAACAGCGCGCTGAACGGATAGGTTTTCATCTTCACGCGACCTCCGGTTTGTGGTATAATGGGGCGTATGCAGGGGTCGATGCTCGCCATCGGCCCGGGGGGCGTCAGGGACGCCGCCCCCTACAGCTCTACGGTAAGTATACCACAACTTTCCTCAAAGTGAGGCCCCATAAAGGGGACTATCAATATGCAAAGCACAATTTTTAAACAAAAATCGAACTATTGGCGCGTCTTTGCACTCTGCTTTTTCACGGCGGTGCTGCTGTTTGCGCCCCACTGCATCGTGGATGCCGTCGCGGGCGGCGGGTACTTCCACTACGCGGGGGACTTCAACGACCAGCAGATCAACTTTTACCAGTACGCCAACGCCTTTGTCAAAAACGGCGGGTCGTTCAGCTGGGCCACCGACCTGGGCAGCGGGTTTGTCAATTCCTACTCGTTCTACCTGCTGGGCAGTCCGTTCTTCTGGCTGTCCATGGTCGTGCCCGCGCGGCTCATGCCGTGGGCCATGGTGCCGCTGCTCTGCCTGAAAATGGCCGTTGCGGGCGGCGGCGGGTATCTCTGGGCGCGCCGCTGGGTGCGGGACGAGACTTGGAGCATGCTGGCGGGCTGCTTGTATGCATTTTCCGGGTTCAGCATCTACAACATCTTTTTCAACCACTTTCTGGACGTGGTGGCGCTGTTTCCGTACATGCTGGCCGCGCTGGACGACGCGGTCATCGACGATAAAAAGGGCGAGTTCCCGTTCTGGGTCGCGCTGAACCTTGTCGATAACTACTTCTTCTTCGCCGGGCAGGCGGTCTTTCTTATCATCTATTTCTTTTGCATGGCCGCCGGGCGGCGGTATGAGCTGGGTCTGCGCAAGTTCGTGCGCCTGGCGTGGGAGACAGCTCTGGGCTGTGCCTGCGGGTGCGTGCTGCTGCTCCCGGCGGGGCTGTCGCTGCTGCAAAATCCGCGTACCATCGACCCGTTCAGCGGGTATGGGTATCTGTTCTACGGCAAATCCCAGCAGTACGGCGCGAATTTTTTACAGCACCCTGCTCATGCCCGACGCGCCTTATTTCAAGGACCTGTTTCAGGAGGGCATCCTCAAGCACACGAGCCTGACAGCCTATCTGCCGCTGGTCGGCGTTGCGGGCGGGCTGGCGTTCTGCCGCGCAAGGGAGCGCCACCCGTTCACCTACATTTTAAAGGTCTGCGTCGCCTGTGCGTTTGTGCCGGTGCTGAACAGCGCGTTCTATGCGCTCAACTCGAGCTACTACGCGCGGTGGTACTATATGCCGATTCTGGTTTTCGTGCGGTGCAACGTGCTATCTGCTCTCCCGCCCGGCGCTGGCCGAGCAGCGTCTGCCGCGGGCGCTGCGGCTGACGACCTTCCTGACGCTGACGGCGGTGGTGTTCGCCGTTGTGCCGGGCAAGGACGACGACGGCAACACGGTCTTTGGCGTGCTGGACGAGCCCGCGCGGTTCTGGGCTATCTTCGGCATGACGATGGTGGGTATCGTGATTTTTGCGCTGCTGTGGCATTTTTGCCGCCGTAAGCGGCGGTGGGGCGCGATTCTGACCGCCGCCGTGCTGGGATTCAGCCTGCTGTACGGCAGTTTGCATCTGTCTCTGACGAAGTACGCCCAGTGGGACGTGGACGGCAATCTGATTGCCGAAACCTATGATTCTGTCGAGGACGTCGCCGCCGCGCTGCCGGACGATGCGTTTTACCGCATTGACGCCTACGGTGCGCACAACAATCTGGGGCTGTGGTTCAACAGGAGCTGCCTGCAATTCTTCAACTCGACGGTTGCGCCGAGCATCATGGCGTTTTACCCCGAGGTCGGCGTCAAGCGGGATGTGAACTCCAAGCCCGACGCCGAGAACTACGCCCTGCGCGGCCTGTTGAGCGTGCGGTACACGCTGGTCGCCAAAGACAAGGAGACCGAGTGGACCGACAAGGATCTGCCCGGCTGGCAGCGCACCGGTGAGACCGACGCCTACGCCCTCTACGAGAACGAAAACTGGGTGCCGATGGGCTTTACCTACGACTGCTATGTGACAGCGGACCAGCTGGAGCGGGTAAGCGAGGAAGAACGCGCCCAGATTTTGTGCCGCGCGATTTTGCTGGACGACGACCAGATCTCCGCCTTTGGCAGCCTGCTGGAACCCCTGCCCGACGAGGAGCTGACCAACCGCAGCGAGGATGCCTACGCTGCCGACTGTGCCGTCCGCCGTGCCGCCGGTGTAGCAGCGTTTACCGCAACGGACACCGGCTTTACCGCAAAGACCGCCTATGACACGGACGAGCTGGTGTTTTTCAGCGTGCCCTATGACGACGGGTTCAGTGCCACGGTCAACGGTGAGCCCGCCGCGATTGAGAAGGTGGACGACGGCCTGATGGCCGTGTACGTGCCCGCGGGGGAGAACGAGATAGAATTTACCTACCATACGCCTGGATTGAAGGTGTCCGCCTGCGTGAGCGCAGCGGCGATTGCGGTGTACGGGGTGTATTTGCTGGGGATTATAATAAAACGAAAAATGCCAGCCGGGAAGCAAGCGGTAACATTTTGTAGGGGGCGGCGTCCCCGACGCCCCGCGGAGGGGTCAAGACCCCTCCCTACGAATCAATTTTAAAGGGGTACGTAGGGCGGCCTGCCCCCAGGCCGCCGCGGGAGTTAGTGGGTGGATGCCCGTTGATGGGCGGCCACGCAAGGCCTGTCGGAAGCCTCGGCGGCATTAAGAAAGGAAAAACCATGCCAAACCATGCTGAACAGCTCGCACAGGAGCTGAACTTAAACGTCGAAAAACGTGCAAGGCGCGATTGAACTGATCGACCAGGGCAATACGATCCCGTTTATTGCCCGCTACCGTAAGGAAGCCACGGGCTCGATGGATGACCAGGTCCTGCGTGACCTCGGGGATCGCCTCGAATACCTCCGCGGCCTCGATAAGCGCAAGGATGAGGTCACGTCCTCCATCACCGAGCAGGGCGCGATGACGCCCGAGCTGACCGCCGCACTGTCCAAGGCGAAAACCCTCGCCGAGGTCGAGGACATCTACCGCCCGTATAAGCCCAAGCGCAAGACCCGCGCCAGCATCGCCAAGGCGCGCGGTTTGCAGCCGCTGGCCACGGCCATCTTCCGCCAGGACGCCGCATTTGACCCCGAGAGGGCCGCCGCGGACTACCTCAACGACGAGGTCCCCGATGCCGCCGCGGCGCTGGCCGGGGCACAGGATATTATTGCCGAGGCGGTCTCCGATGATGCCGCCTGCCGCGCCGAGCTGCGCCGCTACTACCGCGCGTTTGGCCGTGTCGCCAGCGCCAAGGCCAAGGACGAGGACAGCGTCTACGCCCAGTACTACGACTACGCCGAGCCGCTGAACAAGATCCCCGGCCACCGCGTGCTGGCACTGGACCGCGGCGAGCGCGAGGGCCTTTTTGAAGGTCACGATTCAGGTCGACGCCGAGCGTGCCGCGGGCATCGTCAGCTGGATGTTCGCCCGCAAAAAGACCGGCGGCAAAAGCGCCGAGCTTGTGGATGCCGCCGCCCGCGACGCCTACAGCCGCCTCATTCATCCCAGCCTTGAAAACGAGCTGCGCGGCGAGCTGTCCGATGCCGCCGCCGAGGGCGCAATTAAGGTCTTTGGCGATAATCTGCGCCAGCTGCTTTTGCAGCCGCCCATCCGCGGCAAAACGGTCATGGGCCTGGACCCCGGCTACCGCATGGGCTGCAAGGTCGCTGTCGTTGACCCCACCGGCAAGGTGCTGGACACGAACGTCGTCTATCCCGTGCCGGAGTTCAAGCGCGTGGACCAGGCGAAAAAAGACCATCAAGGCGATGGTTTTGAAGAACGGCGTCGAGGTCATGGCCATCGGCAACGGCACGGCGGGCCACGAGACGGAGGAATTTAGCCGCCGAGGTCATCCGCGAGCTGGCCGACGAAAAGGAACCTGCATTTCGCAGTATATGGTCGTCAGCGAGGCCGGCGCGTCGGTCTACTCCGCCAGCAAGCTGGCCGCCGAGGAGTTCCCCCAGTTTGACGTCAACTGCGCAGCGCCGTGTCCATCGCACGCCGCTTGCAGGACCCGCTGGCCGAGCTGGTCAAGATCGACCCCAAGGCCGTCGGCGTCGGCCAGTACCAGCACGACATGCCCCAGAAGCGCCTGAATGAGACGCTGGACGGCGTGGTCGAGGACTGCGTGAACAGCGTCGGCGTCGATCTGAACACTGCCTCCGCGCCGCTGCTGCGCCGTGTGGCGGGCGTCAGCGCAGCCACCGCCAAAAATATCGTCGCCTGGCGCGAGGAGGAGGGCGCGTTCACCTCCCGCGCCCAGCTGAAAAAGGTCAAGGGCCTCGGCCCCAAGGCGTATGAGCAGTGCGCGGGCTTCCTGCGGCTGCCCGAGGCGAAGAACCGCCTAGACGCCACCGCCGTCCATCCCGAAAGCTACGCCGCCGCCAAGGCCCTGCTGGACGCCTGCGGCTACACGGCTGCCGAGATCGGCACAGACAAGCTGGCGGGTCTGCCCGGCGTCGTCAGGGCCAAGGGGGGCCGGGACCCCTCTGTGAGGCGCTGGGCGTGGGCGAGCCGACGCTGAACGATATTGTGGCCGAGCTGTGTAAGCCGGGACGCGACGTCCGCGACAGCCTGCCCAAGCCGCTGCTGCGCAGTGACGTCATGGGTCTGGACGATCTGAAACCCGGCATGGAGCTGACCGGCACCGTGCGCAACGTCATAGACTTCGGCGCGTTCGTCGATCTGGGTGTGCATCAGGACGGCCTGGTCCATGTTTCACAGATCAGCGATAAATTTATCAAGCACCCGCGCGAGGTGCTCAAGGTCGGCGACATTGTGCGGGTCAAGGTGCTGAATGTGGACACCGCCAAGAAGCGCATCGCCCTGACGATGAAGGGCGTGCCCCAGCAAAACTAATACAAAACCGGCACGAACATATATAAATGTTGCATATCAAAAAAAGACGGTGTTAAGACTTTAACGAGATAAGTCGTACATTTACACCAAAACACGACCAAAAACATTCAGAAAACGAAAATACTTGTTGGCAAATACATAATACATGTGAAAGCAAAAGGCCGCGGCGGGCAAAACTCGGGCATTCTGACCAAAAGCCAAAAATGAAGGATTTTCTCTTTTGTGCAGGAAATGGAAAAAATCGGATTTGTGCATTGTGAACAAAGAAACGGCACATAATTATGCTATAATGCCCAATGTAAGGAGCAGATAGAGCATGGTGGCTCACCTCCTTACCGCAAGCCGTGCGCCCGGTTCCGCCCTGGACACCGGTGCTGAAGATGCGGCTGATTGCGTGGGATTATTTCGGAGGTCATTTATTATGGTGAAACAAGTCAAGGTTTCCAATTTTACCGAGGTCAAGGGAATCGTGTCTGCTGCCGCCAAGTGTTATAACGATGTCGGCGTGCATGACATGAAGGGCAGCATTGCCGATGCCAAGAGCATCCTGGGCATGATGAGCCTGGATTACAGCCATCCCGTCAAGATCGTCTGTGAGGATGAGCGCGACCTGAACAGCGTTGTCAACGCGATCAAGCAGTAAAATAGGAAGGACCGCCCCACGGTGTAAAAGCCGCGGGGCGCGGCTTTTTGTGTGAAAGGCTTACCCCCGCGGGGCTGCGCCCGCAGGCGCGTGTCGGAGTGCAACCGCCGTAGGCGGCACTTGGCACGGAGACTGAAACTGTCCGCGAAGCGGACTGATGAGGGCGGAGCCTATTGTTATAGCCCGTAAATGGGCTGTATCCATAAGCCCACCCCTCATCCGGCCCTGCGGGGCCACCTTCCCCCGCGGGGGAAGGCAAGGAGTGCATCACGCCGCTGCGTAAAATTTTCTGAAAATAGAAAGTTTGAAAACACGAGGAAAAAAAGAGCATTTGAGAGAATTCGTGAGCAAGCGCAGTATAAATTAAAATTCTTGCCAAAACCCGTTGACTCTGCTGCCCTTTTCTGCTATAATCACACTTGCGCGAAAAAGCGTCCTGCGGGGCGCTGTTAAATACCGTTATTAGACGGACGTGTTAATTTCTCAATGGAGGTTCCTACTATGAGCACGACTCTCGCTAAGCCCGCTGAAATGGCTGACCGCAAGTGGTATGTGATCGACGCCGCCGGCAAGCCCCTCGGCCGCGTTGCTGCCAAGGCTGCTGTCATCCTGCGCGGCAAGAACAAGACCACTTTCACCCCCAACGTTGACTGCGGTGACCACGTCATCATCATCAACTGCGATGAGGCTGTCCTGACCGGCAAGAAGCTGGAGAAGAAGTTCCATCGCACTCATTCCGGCTGGATCGGCGGCCTGAAGGAGACCCAGTACAAGACCCTGATGGCTGAGAACAGCGACAAGGCCATGACCTACGCTGTCAAGGGCATGATCCCCTCTAACACCATCGGCGCCAAGGCCATGACCCGCCTGCACTGCTACAAGGCTGCTGACCATGCTCATGCTGCTCAGAAGCCCGAAGCTGTTGAGATTTGAGTGAGGAGGCAATAGAAGATGTACGAAACCAAACCTTATTTCTACGGCACTGGCCGTCGTAAGCATTCCGTTGCCCGCGTTCGCGTTTACAACGGCACCGGCAAGATGACCATCAATGGCCGCGACATCAACGATTACTTTGGTCTGGAGACCCTGAAGCTGCTCGCCAACAGCCCGCTCGTTCTGACTGAGAACGAGGGCAAGTTCGACGTTGTCGTCAACGTCGTCGGCGGTGGCTGTGCAGGCCAGGCTGGCGCTATCCGCCACGGCCTGTCCCGCGCCCTGCTGCAGTTCAACCCCGAGCTGCGCTCCACCCTGAAGAAGGCTGGCTTCCTGACCCGCGATCCTCGTATGAAGGAACGTAAGAAGTACGGTCTCAAGGCAGCTCGTCGCGCGCCTCAGTTCAGCAAGAGATAATCTGCTGTTCAAACCGTATCAAAATGGTTCAAAAACCCCGGAAAATCAAGGTTTTCCGGGGTTTTACTATATCTAAACGGGCTGATATAGTTTGACCAAATTTAGCAAAACGAGAGCCGTTTTCACCCAAATTTTTAGTGGTCCGCAAGTGGTTAACCGGCCAAAAAGAGGGCAAAAAGAGGGTCAAGTGGTGCCCAAAGTGGTTAACCGAGAGCCGATTTTGTGGGTGTTTTGGGGGCTACTTTTCAGCCATCTTTCCCCTCGATTTTTGGCTGTGGCAGTTTGGCATAGTTTGACCTAATTTGAATAATTGAATATGAATTTGATACAGCACTCAGTGTAAAATGACTGGGTGCTTTTTTCATTTCAGGAACTCATATTCCGGCCATAGAAAGAGCCGTCACTTCACTTTTTATTTTGGAGTGGCGGCTTTTTCTATTTCCAGAAGCAACAGCAACAATCAGAAATGAGGTGAAGTCAATGAACACGCAAATCATCGCCATCGCCAACCAGAAGGGCGGCGTTGGCAAAACCACCACCTGTGCCAATCTTGGAATCGGTTTGGCACAGGCCGGAAAGAAAGTCCTGCTGATCGACGGAGATCCGCAAGGAAGCCTGACTATCAGCCTGGGCAATCCACAACCGGACAAGCTGCCCTTTACGCTGTCGGACGCTATGGGGCGTATCCTGATGGATGAGCCGCTTCGTCCCGGCGAGGGTATCCTGCACCACCCAGAGGGCGTAGACCTGATGCCTGCGGACATCCAGTTATCCGGTATGGAGGTATCCCTGGTAAATGCCATGAGCCGTGAGACTATCTTGAGGCAATATCTGGACACGCTGAAGGGGCAATACTCCCATATCCTCATCGACTGCCAGCCCTCCCTTGGGATGCTCACAGTCAATGCGCTGGCCGCTGCAAACAGGATCATAATTCCCGTTCAGGCGGAGTATCTGCCCGCCAAAGGGCTGGAACAGCTGCTCTCCACGGTAAACAAGGTAAAGCGGCAGATCAACCCCAAGCTCCAGATAGACGGTATCCTGCTGACGATGGTTGACAGCCGAACCAACTTTGCCAAAGAGATTTCCGCACTTTTGCGAGAGACCTATGGCAGCAAGATCAAAGTATTCGGCACAGAGATTCCCCATTCTGTCCGGGCAAAGGAAATCAGCGCCGAGGGAAAAAGCATTTTTGCCCATGATCCCGGCGGCAAGGTGGCAGAGGGCTACAAAAATCTGACGAAGGAGGTGTTGAAACTTGAAAAGCAGCGCGAAAAAAATAGAGCTGGCATCGGTAGATGATCTGTTCTCCACCGAAGAAGGCCGCCAGGATGCAAAGCTGGAAAAGATTCAGGAAATTCCGTTGTCTGAACTGCATCCGTTCAAGAACCACCCATTCAAAGTCAAGGATGACGAAGCCATGATGGAGACCGCTGACAGTATCAAGCAGTATGGCGTTCTGGTTCCGGCCATTGCCCGACCGGACCCGGAGGGCGGTTATGAGCTGGTAGCCGGACACAGGCGGCACAGAGCCAGTGAACTGGCAGAAAAGGAGACCATGCCGGTCATTGTTCGGGATTTGGATGATGATGCCGCTACGATCATTATGGTTGACAGCAATTTACAACGAGAAAGCCTGCTCCCCAGTGAAAGAGCATTTGCTTATAAAATGAAGCTGGATGCCATTAAGCACCAAGGAGCCAGGACGGATTTAACTTCGGCCCAAGTTGGGCCGAAGTTGACTGCGGCAGAAAAAATCGCGGAGAACAGTCCAGATAGCAAATCACAGATTAAGAGATTTATCCGTCTGACAGAGCTGATTCCTGAATTGATGGATATGGTGGATGAAAAGAAGATTGCCCTGAACCCTGCCTATGAGTTGTCCTTTCTCAAAAAGGAGGAACAGGTAGACCTGCTGGACGCGATGGACAGTGAACAGGCTACCCCTTCTCTTTCCCAAGCCCAGCGGCTCAAGAAATACAGCCAAGAGGGGCATCTGACCCTCGATATGATGCGTGTCATCATGGGTGAGGAAAAGAAAAGTGATCTGGACCGAGTGACATTTACCTCTGACACTTTGCGGAAGTATTTCCCCAAAAGCTACACGCCCCAGCGGATGCAGGAAACCATCATCAAGCTGCTGGAGGCATGGCAGAAAAAGCGTCAGAGAGACCAGGAACGATGAAAGGAGCCGCCTATGAGGGATATTTCAGCCCGTGAGCTGAAAGGACACAACATTCTCGCCGTAGAGAGGTTTTGGGATAATACCCGCTGGATGATCGAGTTTTCCGTCCTGCGTCCCAGCACTGCTTACGGCAGCCCCGGAGATGAAATGCGGTTGTTTTTGACTGAGGACGGGTATCAGACCGCCCTGCAAAGCCAACAGCGCCGGGAGATCAAAATCAAGCGTTACGCTCGTGTGATTGAGGGACATATCCTCGATTTCAAACCGGGAAAACGCCGCCGCTCATAAACCCATACAACGAAAGGAAAGGAATGACTATGTGTACGGTAAAGGAAATTCAAGAAGCAATCCGGGAAGATTGCAAATCTCAGCATGACATGGATACAACGGATATTGACCGCGTGATGCAAACACTTCCTTTCGCCCAGGAGGAGCCATTTACAGAGGCGCGTCCTCGAAAGCCGCTGTTTTGGTTCTATGCAAGAAAATTTGAAAAAGTGTTGAACACCGCAATTCTTTGGAATGAGGATTGCGGTTTTTTGTACCCAAAATTCGGAAGGAGTGAGGTCGATGGCCGTTTTTCGCATTGAACGGACCCGTGATTATACCGTGATGAGCAATCATCATTTACGAAATGCAAATCTGTCGTTAAAAGCCAAGGGGCTGCTTTCCATGATGCTGTCTTTGCCAGAGGACTGGAATTACACCACCCGTGGTCTTGCAAAGATTTGTAAGGAGGGCGTGGATGCCATAGGCGCTGCGTTGCGGGAATTGGAGGCTGCCGGTTACATTGTGCGGCACAAACTGCGTGACCGCCAGGGACGCATCAGTGATACGGAGTATGTCATATATGAGCAGCCACAGCCGAAGAACCCGGATACGCCCCAGCCGGATATGGCTTCACCAGATACGGAAAACCCGTATCTGGATAAAACCGGATACGGAAAAGCCCGCAGAATTAAATATAGAGAATACTTCAACATCACAGAGGGCAGCAGGAAGAAAACAGACGAGGGACGTTCATAAAAACAGAACAACCGGAGTCGTACCACAGCAGCATGTTACAGAAAATGAGGAGGAACCATGAAAAAAGCAGGTAAGATCGTAATCGGGCTTGTATGCGTCGGTGCATTTGGAGCCCTGATGTTCACAAGATTTACGAAAAAAGAAGAGCCGATTGAGGCTGTTCCGAACCCAACCGTCGTCGTCCAGACACCGGAGACAGGAAATATTGAACTTTCCACAGGACTGACAGGTACCGTGGAACCGGCAGATCAGGTATACATTATCCCGAAGGGAAGCGGAGAAGTACTGGAGGTTTATGTAAATCAGGGCGATACCGTACAGAAGGGACAGAAGCTGTTCCGCATCGACAACAAGCAGTTAGACGCGGCAAGGATCACGTTAAATACGACTCAGGTATCCTTAAATGATGCCCAGACATCTGTAAACAGGATGAAGGCGCTCTACGAGAGCGGGGATATTTCCGCTCAGGCCTACGAGCAGGCGGTAAGCGGTCTGTCCATGGCGAAGCTCCAGTATGATTCCGCAAAATTTAAACTATGATACCCAGAGCGAGAACACGGTCGTTACCGCGCCGATCGCCGGTGTCTTAGAGCAGTTCGGCGTGCAGGCGCATGATATGTCTGCGGGCGGTTCTGTCGCAGGCGTTGTATCCGGTGCAGGCGGAAAAATCACTGACCTTCAACGTGTCGGAGCGTGTCATGAAGGGATTAAATATCGGTGATCCTGTGACGGTGGAGAAGAACGGAACAGATTACAGCGGCGCGATCTCCGAGATCGGCAGCATGGTGGACGCGTCCACAGGACTTTTCAAGGTGAAAGCGACCTTGGGGGACGCGGACGGACTTGCCAGCGGAACGATGGTAAAGGTTTATGTGACAGCGGAGAAGGCGGACAACGTCATGGTCGTTCCGGCGGATTGTGTCAACTACAGCAACGGAGATGCCTACGTCTATACATATGATGCTGCGACAGCAACAGCGAAAAAAGACTCCGGTGGAAGACGGACTCATCGATTCTGACAAGATTCAGATCGTTTCCGGACTTTCCTACGACGACGAGGTCATCACAAGCTGGTCCAAGGAGCTTTATGACGGCGCCGCGGTAAATATTCAGGGCAGTGATGACAGTGCGGAAACGACAGCCGACAGCAGTGAGACAACAGCAGAAGAGACTACAGAAGCCGCGGAAACGGCAGCAAAATAAGGAGGCACAAGGAACATGGGACTTACCAAAAAGGGTCTTAAAACGGCCGGTCACAACTGTTCTTGTTGTGCTCTGCCTGATCGTATTCGGTCTCAGCTCGATCTTTTCATCCCAGCTTGAGCTGATCCCGGAAATGGAGATGCCGATGCTTATCATCAGCGCAGTCTACCCGGGAGCGAGCCCGGATGACGTGGATCAGCTTGTGATCAGTAAGATAGAGGATGAGATCGGAACGCTTTCCGGTGTCGATTCTGTCACCAGCATGTCTTCGGAAAACTTCGGAATGGTTCTGATCCAGTATGACTATGACCAGAATATCGATAAAGCCTACGATGACTTAAAGAAAAAGCTGGACGGGATCAAGTCGGATCTCCCGGATGATGTCGATACCCCGACGATCATCGAGATGGATATCAACAGTACACCGTCCATCACCCTCGCAGTCAACAATGACAGCGTGGATAACCTCTATAACTACGTAAATGGCGATATCGTTCCGGAGATCGAAAAGCTG
>ENA-OQES01000183-OQES01000183.1-human-gut-metagenome-genome-assembly--contig:-NODE-183-length-26945-cov-8.951003_pt1 | contig 26945 bp, 19 predicted proteins | sample MGYA00242798_ERZ504641 | MGnify/ENA primary metagenome ERZ504641 (study PRJEB26092, sample SAMD00036327) | human gut metagenome | host: Homo sapiens | study: EMG produced TPA metagenomics assembly of...
ACCGGCGCGCCACGGGTCAAGATGCACTAGGCCTGGACGAAGTCCGGGCCCGCGCCTTTAGACGCGAGCCCGGGGCCCGTGGGTTATACCCTAAGAGCAAACCACCCTTTTTAAGGGTGGTTCTGATTTGAGGGATTTTCCGACCGTCCAATAGTCCAGGCCCATGCATCACTCACGTATCTCTCATCTCTCATTCATCACTAATATGAGAGATAACAGAAAGATGAGAGATAAATATGAGAGATAACAATGCTGCAAAGAGACAGGCAACCATGGTATTGTTTCAATATAGATTGTTTTACCAGCGAAAACATGTTTAAATGAAACAGATGGCAGACATCTTATCTTCTATCTCTCACTCATCTCTAATATGAGAGACAACAGAAAGATGAGAGATAATTACGAGAGATAACTGAGAGACGAGGGAAATCCGTCTGCGGCATTCTCCGCAGGACCGAGCGAAGGGACGTGCAGATGAACGAAAACGAGCTGGCCGGTTTGCTCGAGTCTTTAAAGCGAATGGGTTCGGATGACCTTAGCGTCGAAGTAAAAGAGAGCGCCATGACGCTTTCCCGCGACGTATGGGAAACAGTCAGCGCTTTCGCAAACACCGCCGGCGGCATCATCGTACTCGGAGTGAGCGCGCGCGCGGGTTTTGTCCCAGTTGCAAACTTTGAGACCGAGAAGGTACTCAACCAATTCGTGGCGGGCATGGGCGATGCTGGCGGTCGCGGAAAGCTGGCCAATCCACCCAAATACACCATTGAGCGCGTGGGGCTTCGGGGTACCGTTGTTCTCGTTATCACGATTGAGGAGCTCGACCCGTCGAGCAAGCCTTGCTATGTAATAGAGCGGGGCGCCCAGGGCGGCAGCTACAAGCGCGTCGATGACAAAGACGTGCCCCTTTCGTCGACCGAGGTTTTGGCACTGTCGTCATACGAACGGACGAGTCCTAGCGATCGCGATACGGTGCCCGGCACGAGTGTGGGCGATCTCGACGAGTCGCTGGTCGACCGCACGATAGAACGCGCCTATTCGTTGACGCCTCGAGCGATGCGTGGTGCGACGGACAAGAAGACAAAGATGGAACGCCTGAATCTCCTCGACTTCCAGGGCAATGTTACCAAGGCCGGCCTCCTTGCCGCGGGCGTTTACCCTCAGCAGTTCTATCCCAAGCTCTTCATTGATGTGGCTGTCCATGCGGGAACTCAAAAGGGCGCTGCGGGACCGCTAAGATTTATGGACCGCACAGTCTGCGAGGGCACCCTGGGCGAGATGATTTCGGATACTGTCGCGGCTGTCGCCAAAAACCTGCGCCGCGCCTCGACCGTCCAAGGCATCTCGCGTATCGACTCGCTGGAGATTCCCGAGGAGGTCCTGCGCGAGGCAGTCGCCAACGCGGTTATCCACAGGGAATACGGGGATCGGTTCTGTGGGCAATCGATCGCCGTCGACGTTTTTGACGACCGTATCGAGGTGACGAATCCTGGCGGCCTTTACGGGGGAAAGACTCGCGAGAACTTGTTTGACGGCAGCTCCCGATGCCGTAATGCAACGCTCGTGAAACTCATGTCGATTGTTCCACTGCCGGATGGCGCAGGCTCGCCGGCTGAGGGAAATGGCTCGGGCATCCCGATGATGATCGATGCCATGCGCGCACATGGTCTGGTAGGGCCCCTGTTCTGCCCGGGGTTCGATCGGTTCAAGGTCGTACTTTACCGTTCAAAGATCGAGCCGGTCGATCATGGCGGGGACTTGATTATGACGGCACTCAGGCGCTACGGCGAATTGGGGACGCGCGAACTGGCGGAGCGCACGGGACTCACGGTTTCCCAGGTTAGGGTACGCGTCAATGCACTCATTGCACAGGGTGAGCTTGAGCCGACGGCGCCGTCGACAAGCCGCAACCGCAAATATCGACTGTCAGAGCGCGTGGAATAAATGCGTTAGTGGACGAGGCGACCCATTAATCGACTCTCGATTGGCGCCCACTAAGGTAAAGCGGTTGTTGCTCAGTCGACGGTGATGCTGAAGACTCGGCTTACGCCGGCATGGCCCCGAACTCGTCCATCAAGAACAGCCTAAGAACCAGCTTGATGACATATCCCGGTTTGACTTCAGCCGTGCCAAAGACGCTGCGCTCGGCGAGCTCGCTGCAGTATGCATAGATGTCGCGGATAAGGTCCGCGCCCGAAAGCGTAAACATGTAGCCTGCGTCCGAAAGCGCATTGGGTGCGGCGGGCAACTTGGCCATGTGGCAGAACGTTTGCAGGTCGGGCGCCATAACATTCTGGTAGTCGAGGTGGCCGCTGGCATCCCGTGCGGCAAGTTCCAATTGGCGCACAAAATTCAGCGCCGCCGCTAACACAAAGCTCGGCGTAGGCGCATTGACGTCCTGAGTGGTCGCCACAAGCCTGCCCGCCGCCTGCGTGACAAGCCAGGCGACCTCGCGTTGGCAACGCACGGCCTTGCGCGTAACCGGCTTGATGGACGAAGAAGAAACGCTCCCCTTAGGCGAATTCGAAGCAGCCATAGGGCCCTCCCATGAACGACCCGGTCCAACAAGCCCGGATGAAACACGTGCTACATCAGTATACAGGGAAGTGGGGTAGCGGGGTACAAGCGCACCAGCGGCAAACCGAGAACATCAACGATGTGCCGATCGCGGAATGAGATCTCGTAATAATTGACTCTCGGCCATATTATTGAGGGGCATGACTCACGTTCGTATGGTTGTAGGTGCTGGCGATGAACGACATTGACCTTGCTGTTCCGTTGATGGATGGACCAAGCTATGACCGCGCCTGCAGTCTCGTGCCTTCCGAATACGTTGAGGCATGGGAGTGGTTTCTGGGTGAGGAACAGCGCGGCGGCGTTTGGACCAGCCTTCCGCACCACACCAAGGAAGATAGCCCTCAGTATCAGTATCGTTTGAGAATTGGCTCGGACTTCTTTCCCGTAACGCGGGATTCAGGGATCTTCTGGCCGGGCCAGGATCGGGTGAAGCAAGATCCCAATAAGATCTTTGCACTTTCGGTCCATAACTCTAAAAAGAGCTTCTACACCGATGTGCCTCCGCTCTATTTGGACGATGGTACGTGGGTCATTAAGTACTCGGTTCAAGCGCCGGGTACCGTTGGTTTTCGAGACCAGAACTACAATCGCAAAATGCTCAACTGCATGGAATGTGGCGTTCCAGTCGGAGTCATATTTGCAAACGAGGCGGGCTATAAGGTGCTCGGCCTTGCGTTTGTTGAACGGTTTGAGCCCGAAAACGGCTGGTTTGTTCTGCATGGTCCCGTTCATAAAGGCGGACCGGACCCTCGTTTTGCGCCCGATATGAGTTATCTGAAGCACATGCCCGTCGATATTGAGTTTGCCGGACAGGGTGCGACCGACGACGAAAAGGTCCGCTATGCGTTAAGGCGCGAGCGATTGGGGCAGCAATGGTTCCGCAAGCAGCTCGTTGCCGCCTATGACGGCCGTTGTGCGGTGTCGGACTGCGGCGTCGGCGAAGCCCTGGAGGCTGCGCATATCGAGAATTACTCGGGACCCAAATCGCAGGTTGCCAGCAACGGTATTCTGCTTCGGCGCGATCTTCATTCCCTATTTGATGCTCACCTGATTTCGTTTGAGCCTGTTTGCGGCGAATATCGGCTGTGCGGATCGTACCTGCTGGATAAGACCGACTACGCTTCCTTTGCGGGTGCGACGCTAAGGCAGCCGAGTGAGCGTCAGTGGCGACCCGATACGGTGTTTCTTGAGGCCCATCGCATTGAGTTCGATCGCTCGGAAAAGAAGCGTGAAAAGGCGGGGCTTCTGCCGTATTAGCGTATTTGGCTTTGGCGGTCTTTTACGATCGTGTTGTTTGATCGGATCGCGCGGCGATGCAATCTCGCGCACGCCTGCTGGTGCATGCTCTTCCTGATTTGTATAGCGAGAGGGGAGCGAACGTGAGCTGGCGAGGCGATATTGCGATGGGGAAGTACGGAAAACTGCCGTGCGCCCTTATAGACAACAAAATGTTTCCGAGCGTAGAAGTTGATTGCGGGTCGTTTGTCGTCGCCTGTCCTTGCTGCGGCTCGCAAATACCGTGCCTCGACATTCGGTTCATCGATGCGTGCGACAGACTTAGCGACGAAGTGAGAAAACGGACAGGCGTTCATATGCCGGTGTATCAGGAGAAATGCCCTGTTTGTGGCCTCGATATCGTGTACGACGCCGGCGACGAGGGATAGGTGATGCGGAGGAGCTGGCTGTGAAGGCATCTCTGTCCCTATAAATAAATCCCCTCACCGAGCTGCTTGTGGAACTTGGCGTGATGGTCGCGTGCCCAGGTAAAGAGCGCCTGGTCAAAGTCGGTGCGCGTGGCCGGGACGCCAAAGACGCCGGCAACTTCGACGCGTACAAACTCCAGTGCCGGCAGCTTGTTGATGGCAGTGAGGGCAAACGGGGACGAGGGCTCCTCGAACAGATAGCGGCTGCCTTGCAGCGCGTCGCAAATGGTGCACGTGTTGCCGAGCGACGGGGCTTTGGAGGCTCGCGCGCCTACGGGCTTGTAGCCGCAGCGCTTAGAAAGATAGTCGCGGATCTCGCCCGGCACGCAGCCAAGAGCGGGCACGATGGCGAGTGCGTTGGCGTTGGCCGTGTCGATGGTAATGTGCCCGGCTTCGTTGGGCGCGTGCGCGATGGCGATGCTCTCGTCGTTATCGGTTCGATAGGGAATGCCGAAGGCCGCGACCGAGGTCTCTTTGTGACACTTCCAGCACTCGCGCTTGCCCAGTACTAGATATATATACGGCGCTGAGGGGTCGGATCGGTCAACACCGGGCAGCCACTCGGCAAAGGGCTCGGGGTTGACGCCGCTGGGTACATACCAGATCTTCTTGGTCCGGTCCCATTTGGCGCCCAGCGCTTTGGCTTCTTCTTTGTGCGAAAAGGGGACATCGAGCTCGGTGCGCATGGCGGCTCCTTGGTGCTGCAGGTGCGAGTGGCTCAAGGATACCGCAGGGCGCAGACATCGCGGCGTTTTGTTGAGAAGTTGCGGCGCGGACTGCTTGGTTACGCCGTTAGATAAATTGGCAAGTAGATGGTCGGCTTTTGACCAGTTGGGCGGTTGGAGCAGCTTGCGGCGCAGTTTTGTGCCTGGCTATTGTTGATGTTGGGGTATTGAATATATTTGGCTGCCATTCGTCAGGTGAATTGTTGTTACGTTGCGATGACGGTTGGAACTGCCAGCGGATTTAGCGACAAAAAACAAAACAGCCCAGAGGACATAGCCTCTGAGCGCGAACATTTGGTGGGCGTTAGAAGATTTGACTTCTGACCTCTTCCGTGTCAGGGAGCGCTCTCCCCCTGAGCTAAACGCCCGATCAAGGGTGCGCAAGCGCGCAAGGGATAATATAACGGAGCCTGAACTCGGTGGCAAGAACACTTTTTAAAAATCGCTTACATTGTGGAATTCTGGGGGCTTTGTCATATCCATTTCAAAAGAGCCTGCTGCCGCGATTTGACTGTCGCATAATGCAAGGCCATTGCGGTATCGAGCTATGGAAAGACGTCTGCGGAATTGTCCTACCGATAAGCGGACAAGCCTCCAGCTGGTGCCTTCGCCGTGGTAAGGTAAGCCGAATTGTTTCCAGGCTGTTTCAGGGGAGTGGAATGAGCAAAGAGCGTGTCGAGCAGGTCGAAGGCGCAGGGGCTTCGGTGCCGATGACCGATATATCGAACATTGATGTGCCCGAGGGCACCGATGAGCTCAGCCGTAGCACCCGCCGCGCTTGGCGCGAGCGCCTGAACAGCGCTTCGACGCGCAAGATGATCACGGGCGTCTTGGCTACGCTGGTGGGCGGTTCGTTTTGGGGCTTCTCGGGCACCAGCGCGAGCTTTCTGTTCGATACCTACCACGTCGACACCTTGTGGCTTATGAGCGTGCGTCAGATTCTCGCCGGTCTACTCTTTATGGTCGTGGTCGTTACGCGCGACCGCGAGCGCCTGATTAAGCTCTGGGCCACGCCCGCCGATCGCAAGCAGCTGCTGCTCTTTACCGCCTTTGGCCTGCTGTTCAATCAGTTTTGCTATCTTTCGGCCGTGCGCCTGACGAACGCCGGAACCGCGACGGTGCTCCAGTGCCTGCAGCTCGTTATCATCATGGGCTACATCTGCGTGACCGATCGCCGCAGGCCGCGTACTCGCGAAGTCATCGGCATTGGCCTGGCTCTGGGTGGAACCTTTTTAATCGCCACCGGCGGCGACCCCACCAGCCTGAATATCTCGCCGCTTGGCCTGGCAGCAGGTCTTATGTGTGCGGTCAGCGCCACGTGTATGGCGGTGATTCCCGCCAAGATCCTGCCCGAATACGGCAGCCCCATCGTCACGGGCTCGGCAATGCTCACGGCGGGCGTGGTCTCGTGCGTCTTCGTGCAGCCTTGGGCGCATATGCCGGCACTCGACGCTGCCGGCGTCGAGGCGCTCGCGGTATTCGTGGTTATCGGCTCGATTTTTTGCTTACATGCTCTATATGCAGGGCGTTAAGGACATCGGCTCGGTGCGTGCGAGCCTCATCGGAACTGTGGAGCCGGTTTCGGCGACCATCACCAGCGCCGTTATGCTGGGCACGGTGTTTTTGCCGACCGACCTTATCGGCTTTGCCATGATCATCGTGATGATGTTCCTCACGGTGTAGCTGGCGCCGCAGCCAAGACGGAAAAGGTGTTGTGCCACATTTTCGCCAATTGATGTCCGTGTCTGGAGTTTAGCTGTCGATGCTCAAAATGCCATAGACTAGTAACGTTATGGACTTTTTCATTGCGACTCAATTGCGAGGATTTCTTTATGGCTGGTAATCACTTTAAGGGCAGCGATAGCGGCCGTCCTGCAGTCCCGCCGCGTCCGAACGGGGCTGGTAAGGCCGGCACGCCGGGCGGCGCTGGACAGGGCGGTTCCAGTAAGCGCGTGTCCCCGGGCGAGACGGCGATGTTTACCACTCTGTACGAGCAGTCTCAAAAGGCAAAAAAGACCGGCCGTGCAAGAGGGAATGTCTTTGCGGGCGGTGCAACCTCCGCGTCGCAGCCGAGCGGGGCTCCTTCGGTACCTGCGAACAACGCAGGTGCTGCCAACGCCGCAAATGCCGCCGGCAACGTTAATGCCGGCAAGGCCGCCAACAATACTCCCTCTGCCGGTGGCGCGGGGCTTACGGGTAACCTTGGCACGATTTACACCGGTGCCTCCGAGACTGGCACGTTCGCCCGCCTGGATGATAGCGGTGCCGAGTTTGCGGGCTCGGGTTCCAAGGAAGATTATTACGATTTTGGCTTGAACTACGGTAGCGACGCTTCGTCGAGTTCGACCTCTGACGGTCTGGTCCGTCATCGCCATCGCAAGGGCGAACGCAAAAAGCGTCACACCGGCGCCATTATTGCCGCTGTAGTCGCGGTGCTTCTCGTTGCGCTTGGCGCAAGCGGCTTTATGCTGCTTAACTCGGCAAAGACCGTAAAGAGTGAAGCGAAGGAGGCCGTCGAGATTGTCGGTGGCCTTAAGGACAAGGTCACGTCGGGCGATTTTTCGACGCTGCCTGACGACGCGAAGAAGATTGATGAGCTTTGCGACAGCATGAAGGCGGAGACCTCGAGCCCGCTGTGGACGGCGGCTTCGTTTATCCCGGTGTATGGCAGCGACATCAATGCGGCCCGCACCATGATCGACGCCCTGTCCGATGTCTCGAGCAATGCGCTGGTTCCCATGGCCGATAACCTTTCGCAGGCCACGCCCGGCAAGCTGTTTCAGGACGGCATGATTAACGTGTCCGCGCTGCAGGCGGTCGCCGATTCGCTTTCCAGCAGCTCGAAGGTGTTCAAGAGCGCCAACGAGAAGATCCAGGGCATTGGCGATACTCATATTTCCCAGGTGACCGAGCTGGTCGATAAGGCCAAGGACGGCTTTGCCGCCCTCAACGGCGCGGTTGACGCGGCGGAGAAGGTCGCCCCCGTCCTTCCGCAGATGCTCGGCGCCAACGGCCAGACGCGTCATTATCTTGTGCTCGCGATGAGCAATGTCGAGATCCGCGCCTGCGGCGGTTTCCCCGGTTCTCGCGGCGTGATGTCGGTGACTGACGGTAAGCTCGAACTGGGCGATTTTGTCAAAGTCGACATGATGAAAGAGCCCTTGAGCCCGCTTCCCATCACCGATGAAGAGGCAAACTTGTTCACGACCGGATGGGGCCTGACCGGATTTAACACGCTCGGATACACGATGGGCGACGTTACGATGACGCCCGATTATCCGCGTGCGGCTCAGCTTGCCAGCGATATGCAGAAGGCCATTGTCGGAGATGACATCGACGGCGTATTTGCAGTCGATCCGGTATTTTTGCAGTATATGCTCGGCATTGTAGGCGGCACACAGCTTCCTGACGGCACCGTCGTTGATGGAAGCAACGCTGCAAAGGTGCTGCTGCACGATATTTATTGGAATTACCCGGTAGAGGAACAGGACGCCATTTTTGCGGCCGTCGCCGGATCGGCTTTTAACAAGATCGTGGACGAACTGGGCTCCAGCGATATTACTAAGATTGCTGCCGCCATCGAAAAGGGCGCTTCCGAGGGTCGCATCCTCATGTATTCGAGAAACGATGACGAGGAAAAGGCCGCGAAGGCTCTTGGAATATCGGGCGCCCTCCAAACCGATACGTCGGAGGCTCCGATCTTGGGCGTCTATGTGAACAACTACAGCTATTCAAAGATGGATTGGTTCCTCGACAAGCGAGTCACCATCGATTCTTCGGTTGAAAATGCCGATGGCTCGACGACGTATCGAGTGACCACCACGCTCAAGAACACGATGACCCCTCAGGAGAAGGCCGAGATGCCTGGTTATTTTCAGGGCCATAACGGCATTAGCCAGGATATTGATGATGAGGTGCTGAGGCTTTATCTCTATGCTCCTGCGGGAGGCAGCATTTCGGACATTAAGACTTCGGGCTCCGGTTCTATCGAGATGAACGAAGCGACGCACGATGGCTTGAAGGTTGCATGGGGCGGTGTCCACATGCTTCTTGGACAAGACATAAAGGTCGAGTACACGGTCACGACTTCGAAGGACTCTGGGCACAAAGAGCTTAAGGTTCGTACCACGCCAACCGCTCAAACGTTCGAACAGGATAAGTAAGATATGAAGTACTTTGGCACCGACGGCTTTCGCGGTGAGGCTAACGTTGGGCTGACGGTAGAGCACGCTTATAAGATTGGCCGTTTTGTGGGCTGGTATTACGGCGCCAACCGCGAGCGCAAGGCGCGCGTCATTGTGGGTAAGGACACGCGTCGCTCGAGTTATATGTTCGAGGCTGCGCTGGTGAGTGGCCTGGTCGCGAGCGGTGCGGACGCCTATATGCTGCACGTGATCCCCACGCCGGGCGTAGCGCATCAGACCGTGGAAGGCTGCTTCGATTGCGGCATCATGATCAGCGCGAGCCACAACCCGTTTTGCGATAACGGCATTAAGCTCGTCAACAGCGACGGTTTTAAGATGGACGAGGACGTACTGGAGCTCATCGAAGACTACATCGATGGCAAGAGCGAGGTACCGCTGGCCACGGGCAACCACATCGGCGCCACGGTGGACTACATGCAGGGTCGCAACCGCTATATCGCTTCGCTCATCGCAAGCGCGAACTTTTCGCTGCAGGGCGTCAAGATCGGCCTCGACTGCGCCAATGGCTCGGCGTCCTCGGTGGCCAAGCCGGTGTTCGACGCGCTCGGTGCCGACGTGCGCGTGATCAACGCTGCGCCCGATGGCTTTAACATCAACGTCGACTGCGGCTCCACGCATATGGAGCGCCTGCAGCGCCACGTGGTGGAGCAGGGCCTGGACGTGGGCTTTGCCTATGACGGCGATGCCGATCGCTGCTTGGCCGTGGACGAGCGCGGTCGCGTGGTAGACGGCGACCAGATCCTGTACGTGTGTGGCGTGTATCTGAACAAGCACGGTCGTCTTTCGGGCGGTACCGTGGTGCCGACGATTGCCAGCAACTTTGGCCTGGTCAAGTCGCTGGAGCTTGCCGGCCTGAGTGCCGTGACCAGCGGTGTGGGCGACCGTCACGTGTATGCCAAGATGCGCGAGGGCGGCTACAGCCTGGGCGGCGAGCAGACGGGCCATACGATCTTTGGCGATATCGAGCGCACGGGCGACGGCATTATGACCTCGCTGCGCGTGATGGAAGTGATTCGTGCCGAGCGCGAAACGCTCTCGCAGCTCACGGCACCGTGCAAGCTGCTGCCGCAGGCGCAGGTCGCCGTGCGCGTGGCGGACAAGGACGCCGCGCTGGGCAACATGGGTGTGCAGGCCGCCATCGCCGAAGCCGAGGCATCGCTGGCGGGCGAAGGACGCGTGCTCGTGCGCAAGAGCGGAACCGAGTCGGTGATTCGCGTTTTGGCTGAAGCCCCCGACCAAGCAGCTGCCGACACCGCCATGAAGCGCATCGCCAACGCACTGGAGGCCTTGTAGTTACGCGGTTTTACCAAACCGCGTAACTGCTCGACGCTGCAAACGGCCCCAAGCGGCAATCTGACGTTCAATTTCAAGGGCGCGACCAGAAGGTCGGCGCCCTTTCATTTCACGTCACCTTGCTCGCTTAGGGTCGTTTTCGCTGACGTTGCCAAGACATTGGCGTCAACATAGTTGGCGTTGGCGATGGCGTGCTGGTCAATCCTTACAGCTCGTACAGCGTGGTGAACTTGTCCTGCAGGTAGCTGCAGTAGTAGCGGGCGTCAAAATCCATGCCGCAGGCACCCTTGATGAGTTCCGGCGCGTCCTTGGCGCGGCCCCACTGCCAAATGTGCTCGCCCAGCCACGCGCGGACGGGTGCCAAGTCGCCGCTCGCGCAGGCGCCGTTGAGGTCGACGCCGTCGCGGCACATGGCCGGCACAAACATGGCATCGTAGGCGCTACCCAGCGCATACGTGGGGAAGTAGCCAAACGAACCGCCGCTCCAATGCGTATCCTGCAGGCAGCCGTGCGTGTCGTCGGGAACGGGAATGCCCAGGTACTCGTCCATAAAGCGGTTCCAAAGCGCGGGGATGTCCTTGGCCGCAGCCTCGCCGGCAAACAGCATGCGCTCGATCTGGTAGCGCACCATAATATGCAGCGGATAGGTGAGCTCGTCGGCCTCGGTGCGGATCAACGACGGCTGCGCGATGTTCACGGCGCGGTAGAGCGTGTCTTCGTCGACGTCGCCGTAGACCTCGGGCGCGTGACGACGCAGCACCTCGAGCAGCGGGCCCATAAAGGCGCGGCTGCGACCCACGGTGTTCTCGAAAAAGCGGCTCTGGCTCTCGTGGATGCCCATGGAGGTGCCGCCCTCCAGGCACGTGCGCGCGTAGGCGGGGTTCACGCCCAGCTCGTACATGGCGTGGCCGGCCTCGTGGATGATGCTGTAGACGTTGGAGATGCAATCGTCCTCGTAGATGTGCGTGGCGATGCGCGCGTCGCCCACCGAGAAGCCCTCGCTAAACGGATGCTCGGTAAAGGCAAGCGTGGTGTCGTCCAGGTCCAGGCCGACGAGTTTCATCAGGTCGAAGCTCATGGCGCGCTGGGCGGCCTCGGGCACGCGGGCGTGCAAAAAGTCGGCAGCGGGCTGCTGGCCGCGCTCGCCGATGGCGTGCACGAGCGGCACGACCGTCGCCTTGACCTCATCGCAAAACGCATCGAAGCTCTTGGCGGAAAGGCCGCGCTCGTACTGGTCGAGCCAAACGTCGTATGGGTCGCGCTTGGGGTCCATGAGTTCGGCCTGATGCTTAAGTTGGGCGACGATTCTATCCACATAGGGCTCAAAACTCGCCCAGTCGTTGGCCGTCTTGGCCTTGTGCCACACGGCGTCGGCCTCGCAGGTGAGCCTGGTCCAGGCCTCGGCCTCCTCGGTAGGAATAACGCTTGCCTCGCGCTGGTCGCGGCCGAGCACGCGGATCTCGTCGAGCAGCTGCGGGTCGTCTACGTGTCCGCCTGCAACCGTCTCGCGCGCTAACGAGCGTACGAGCTCAACGGACTTCTCGCTGGTCAGTAGCTTGTGATGCTCGCCGGCAAGCGTGCCCATGGCGTCGGCACGGGCGGCAGCACCGTTGGCAGGAGCAATCGTCGCTCCATCGAACTCGGCAATCTTGAGCAGGTACTCGCGAGTCCACAGCTTGCCCTCGAGTTTGCGGAACTTTTTGACGGCCTTGTCGACTTTAGCAGCCTTGACGCCCTTGGCAGCCTTTGCCACGGCGGCCTGGGCCTTCTTATCGAGTTTCTTTCCCATACCGTATCCTTAATCTCGCAGGCCGAGCGCCGCAGGCGGGTGCGCGGCCAATTTGCACAGCTACCTGCCTTGTACCCAGCGCGAACAAAACGGAACGCGGCGATGCGCTCGCGAAATGTGTTATCCTATAGCCCAATGCGTTGACGGAGAGGGTTTTTGCCCGCCGCGTCGCCGGCAAGAGAGGGAAGGTCATGGGCTGCAAGCCTTCCTGCGGTGGCAAGGGCCAAGCGTTCACTCCCGAGCAGCAACCTCAACGGGCGCGCGGCCGACGGCGGTGAAGCCCCAGTAGGGAAGCCGTGAGCCTCGCGACAAGGGGCGCAGAGTGGGCACGGCGGGCCAGACATCCGCCGGGTCAAACAAGGTGGTACCGCGGAATTCAACCGTCCTTGGGCAATGCACATGCCCGAGGACGGTTTTTTTGTTACCGAACCGGGCCGCGCATCTGCAGCATCGGGCGGCGTCAGCCGTCCCTGAGCGCGGATGCGCGAGAGACGAAAGGGAAGACATGAGTCTGATTGATGATCTGGTCAAACTCGAGGAAGAGGCCAAGGAGCTCGTCGCAGGCGCCGACGACGCAGCCAAGCTCGAGGCTGCGCGCGTTGAGCTGCTCGGCCGCAAGGGCCGCATCACCGGCCTGATGCGCATGATGGGCAAGCTCGCCCCCGAGGATCGTCCCGTGATGGGCAAGCGAGCCAACGAGATGCGCCAGCTGATTGAGGGCATGCTCGACGAGCGCAACACCGAGATGAAGGCCGCCGCCCTCAAGCGCGCACTGGAGCACGACGCCGTCGACATCACGCTGCCGGGCATCCGTCCGCAGATCGGCCACCAGCACCTGATCAAGCAGATTATCGAGGAGGCCGAGGACATCTTCTGCGGCATCGGCTACACCGTCGAGTCCGGCCCCATGGTCGACACCTCCTACTACAACTTCACCGCGCTCAACGCCCCCATGGATCACCCGAGCCGCTCGGCCCGCGATACCTTCTACGTGGTCGACAACAACCCCGGCAGCGTCGCGCACCCCGAGGCTCACGCCCACGGCGAGTCCGACGTGCTGCTGCGCACCCAGACTTCGGGCGTGCAGATCCACACTATGGAGTCGCAGAAGCCGCCCATCTACATGATCTGCCCGGGCACCGTCTATCGTCCCGACACGGCCGACGCCTGCCACCTGCCGCAGTTCAACCAGATCGAGGGCCTGGTCGTCGACGAGGGTATCACCTTTGGCGACCTCAAGGGCACGCTCGACTACTTTGTTAAGTGCATGTTTGGCGAGGATCGCAAGACGCGTTACCGCCCGCACTTCTTCCCCTTCACCGAGCCCAGCTGTGAGGTGGACGTGAGCTGCCACGTCTGCGGCGGCAAGGGCTGCAACTTCTGCAAGCACAGCGGTTGGATCGAGATCCTGGGCTGCGGCATGGTCGACCCCAACGTCCTGATCAACTGCGGCATCGACCCCGAGAAGTACACCGGCTTCGCCTTTGGTATTGGCGCCGAGCGCGTCGCGGCACTGCGCTACGACCTGCCCGACCTCAGAACTCTCATGACGGGTGATATGCGCTTCTTGAATCAGTTCTAGGCTGCGGCTTGCCCAAGCACGGCACCTCGGCGCTCATTCGTCGCTTGCGTACCAAAGTACGCGGCGCTCCTCTTTCGGGCCGATCTGCCGCACTTGGACAACCCTCGCTTTGTAAGGAATGTTCACAAAGTTGAAGTTTCCACCTGCATCTCTTCGCAGGCTTTCAGTATGAAAGGAGAGCTAGATGCGTGTTTCTTACGACTGGCTCAAGACCATGATCGATATTCCGGAGGATCCCAAGACCCTTTCGGACGAATATATCCGTACCGGCACCGAGGTCGAGGCGATCGACACCGTGGGCGAGTCCTTCGACCACGTGGTGACTGCCAAGGTGCTCACCAAGACCCCGCACCCCGATAGCGACCACATGTATGTGTGCTCGGTCGACGTGGGTGACAAGAACCTCGACGCTGGCGGCAATCCCGCTCCGCTGCAGATCGTCTGCGGCGCGCAGAACTTCGAGGCCGGCGACCACATCGTCACGGCCATGATCGGCGCAGTCCTGCCCGGCGACGTCAAGATCAAGAAGAGCAAGCTTCGCGGCGTCGTGTCCATGGGCATGAACTGCTCTGCGCGCGAACTCGGCCTGGGCGGCGACCACTCCGGCATCATGATCCTGCCCGAGGATACGCCCTGCGGCATGCCGTTTGCCGAGTACGTGGGCTCGAGTGATACTGTGCTCGACTGCGAGATCACGCCCAACCGTCCCGATTGCCTGTCCATGATCGGCATGGCCCGCGAGACCGGCGCCATCTTCGACCGTGATTTCCACGTTGAGCTGCCCGCCATCAAGATCGAGGCCGGCCGCGCGACCGACGACGAGCTTTCGGTCGAGATTGCCGACGAGGGCCTGTGCGTCCGCTATGTCGCCCGCATCGTGCGCAACGTGAAGGTCGGCCCGTCGCCCGACTGGATGGTCAAGCGCCTCAATGCCCTGGGCGTGCGCCCGCACAACAACATCGTCGACATCACCAACTATGTGATGATGCTCACCGGTCAGCCGCTGCACGCCTTTGACCTGGACACCTTTGCCGAGCGCGATGGCCACCGCCGCGTGGTGGTTCGCGCCGCCCAGCAGGACGAGAAGTTCACGACCCTCGACGGCGAGGAGCGCGTGCTCGACGCCGGCATGGGCCTTATCACCGACGGCGAGCGCCCCGTGGCGTTGGCCGGCGTTATGGGCGGCATGGATTCCGAGATCGAGGACGACACCGTCGACGTGATGGTCGAGAGCGCCTGCTTCAACGCCGGTCGCACCTCGCACACCAGCCGCGACCTGTCGCTGATCTCCGACGCCTCCATTCGCTTTGAGCGCCAGGTTGACGAGACCGGCTGCGTGGATGTCGCCAACGTTACCTGCGCGCTCATCGAGGAGATCGCCGGCGGCGAGGTTGCTCCCGGCTATGTCGATGTTTTCCCCGCGCCCAAGACCATCGACAGCATCAAGCTGCGCCTGGCCCGCGTGCATGCCATCTGCGGTGCCGACATCGAGCCCGATTTTATCGAGCGTTCGCTTACCCGTCTGGGCTGCACCGTCGAGCGCGACGGCGAGGACTTTATGGTTACCCCGCCGAGCTTCCGTCCCGACCTGCCGCGCGAGATTGACCTGATCGAGGAGGTCCTGCGCCTATGGGGCATGGGCCGTGTGACGGCGACCATCCCGGCTGCCAAGAACCACATCGGCGGCCTGACCCGCGAGCAGAAGCTCACCCGCAAGGTCGGCGAGATCCTGCGCGCCTGCGGCCTCAACGAGACCACGACCTTTGGCTTTGCCGCCCCGGGCGACCTGGAGAAGATCGGCATGTCCACCGAGGGTCGCGGCTGCCCCGTGGTGCTCATGAACCCGCTGGTGGCCGAGCAGACCGAGATGCGTCGTTCGCTGCTGCCGGGCCTGTTGCAATCCGTGGCCTACAACGAGGCGCACGGTACGCCCAACGTGCACTTGTACGAGGTCGGCAGCCTGTTCCATGGCCGCGAAAACGCCAGCCTGCCCAAGGAGACCAAGTCCGTCGCGGGCGTGCTTTCGGGCCAGTGGAGCGAGCAGTCTTGGAACATGAAGTACCGCAAGCTGCGCTTTTTCTTTGGCAAGGGCATTGTCGAGGAGCTGCTCGCCCAACTGCGCATCGAGAAGGTTCGCTTCCGTCCCGTCGAGGGCGAGGGCTATGCCTTCCTGCAACCGGGTCGTGCTGCCGAGGTACTCTCGGGCGGTACCGTGCTGGGCTGGGTTGGCGAGATCCACCCCGAGGCGCGCGAGGCGATGGGCATCGATGAGGTCGTCGTTGCCTTTGAGCTCGATCTGGACAAGCTGATCAAGGGCGCCCGCAACCAGGAGAACTATCGCGAGTTCTCGCAGTACCCGGCTGTTGAGCACGATCTTGCCATTGTGGTCGACAACGCCGTGACTTGCGAGGACCTTGAGCGTCGCATCACCAGCGCCGGCGGCAAGCTGCTCGAGGGCGTGCGCCTGTTCGATGTCTACCGCGATCCGGTCCGCGTGGGCGTGGGCAAAAAGTCCATGGCCTTTGCGCTCACGTATCGCTCAGACGACCACACGCTCACCAGCGAAGAGGTCGAGAAGGCGCACCAGAAGATTGTCACCAAGGTGTGCAAGGGCGTAAACGGCGAGGTCCGCTCGTAATCTTTGCCGTTTGGAACCCGCCCCCTGCGGGGTTTTACGGCAACGTCCTCGCCGCTTCGCGGCTGCGGGATGTTGCCTTAGAAAACCCCTCTCGGGGGCGGGTTCCTGCGTTAACCTTGTTGCGAGCGGACCGCACCTTCTTCCGGGTGACCGGAAAGTTGGGAGTGCATGGGCCCTTTATTGGGCGGTGCGTGGACCTGGGCTAATAACGTACGTATTGCAAGGGCGTGCTGCGTTGTGGGCGGTGCGCCTTTTTGTTAGTATGCAGAGTCGGTGTTACGGATTGTTGGAAACGTAACACACAACGTTCTGATTGAGAGGGCTCATGCATATTCCCGATAATTATCTGTCCCCGCAGACCGATGCCGTTATGGCGGTGGCGATGGTGCCCGTATGGGTTCACTGCATCAAAAAGGTGCGCGCCACGCTCGATCGCGAGCATATGGCGTTCCTGGGCATCTGCGCCGCATTCTCCTTCTTGCTCATGATGTTCAACGTTCCGCTGCCCGGCGGTACCACTGGTCACGCCGTCGGCGGCGCACTCATCGCGCTGCTGCTGGGCCCCGAGGCCGCGGCTATCGCTGTCTCGGTCGCTCTGGCGCTGCAGGCGCTGCTGTTTGGCGACGGCGGCGTTCTGTCGTTTGGCGCCAACTGCTTTAACATGGCCTTTGTGCTGCCGTTTGTCGCTGCTATCGTGTTCCGTGCGCTCAACAGCCGTCTGCACGACAAGAGCTGGGGCACCTCGGTTTCTGCCATCGTGAGCGGTTGGGTCGGCCTGTGCCTGGCGGCCCTGTGCGCGGCAATCGAGTTTGGTATTCAGCCGATGCTCTTCACCAACGCTTCGGGCGCCCCTCTGTACTGCCCCTTCCCGCTGTCCGTGGCTATTCCGGCCATGTTGATCCCGCATATGCTGGTTGCCGGCGTGATCGAGGGCGTGGCGACGGCCGCCATCTACGGCTTCATTAAGAAGACGGCGCCGAGCATTATCGTCGGCCCCGAAGCCGCCGATGGCCAGCTTGCCGCCGATGGTACCGCCAAGAAGACTTCCCTGATTCCCACGCTCATTCTGGTCGCCGTGCTTGTCGTGGCTACGCCGCTCGGCTTGCTCGCCACCGGTGACGCCTGGGGTGAGTGGGACGCCGAGGGCGCCGCGACCGCCGTTCAGGAGGCTGGCGACGACAGCCTGCAGGCTTCGGTCGGCCTCGACACCCCGACCTTTGCCGACGCCCTGCCCACGGGCGATTATCTGCAGGCCTATTCCGAGGAGCAGGGCCTTGGCTTTGCCGGCCAGGCTGCGATGTATATTCTTTCGGGCGTGATTGGCGTGGCGGTGCTCACCATCACATTCCGCCTGGTCTCGCTGACGGTCAAGGAAAGCGGTGCTCATGGCAATAGCCGAGCTGCCTAGTTGGCTTGCGGCCGAGGAGCGTTACGAGCCCGCGGGAGCTCGGCATCGTGTGATGCAAAAGAATGTCCTGCACCTGGCGAGCCTGCTTGAGCGGGTTCGCCTGGGTGGAGGCGCGCACGAGGGCGGGTCGATGGTCGACCGCGCCCTTTCTTGCGTTTCGGCTCCGGTGCGCCTGGTGGGGATGTTCGTTTGCGTCCTGTGCGTGTGTCTGACGCAGAGCCCGCTGTACCTCATGTTGATGGCGGCCATCGCGCTGGTGCTCGTTGCCGTGCGCCCCGTACGCGGGCTGCGTGCGACCTTTGTACCGGCGCTCGGCGCCACGGGGCTTGCGGTGGTTCTGGCACTGCCTGCCCTGCTGCTGGGCGCTTCTGCCGCGGGCGCCATGCTCAAGATCGCGCTCAAGACGTTCATTAACGTGTCGTTCGTGCTGGGCGTTTCGTGGACGCTCACCTGGAGCCGCATGTCGGCGGCGCTCAAGACGCTACAGCTGCCCGACGAGGTCATCTTTACGTTTGATATGGCGCTCAAGCACATCGAGGTGCTGGGACGCACGGCGCACGATCTGACCGAATCGGTCATGCTGCGCAGTGTGGGTCGTGCGCCTGCGGGTTTTTCGCGTACCGATTCGATCGCGGGTATCATGGGCATGACCTTTATCAAGGCGATGGAATGCAGCCGCGCGATGGACGAGGCTATGCTTTGCCGTGGCTTTGCCGGTGCGTATCCGACTCCCGCGCGGAGCGGCTTTGGCTGGCGCGATGCGGTCTATGCGGTCGTCGTGGTGCTGCTCGCCGTGTTGTGCGCGGTGCTGTAGCGCGGGCGGCCGAGCCGTCGATGTGGATAGGGAAGGGCGACGTTTTGGCAAACGATACGAATGGCGTGATGGGCGCGAGCGGTGCTACTGGCGCCAAGAGCGTGCCGCTCATCGAGTTTCGCGACGTGCTGTTCTCCTATGCGGGGCATACGGTTGTCGATGGTGTGTCGCTGCAGGTCGATCGTGGTGAACTCGTTGCCCTGCTTGGTCCTAACGGTTGTGGCAAGACGACGATCATGCGCCTTATTAACGGCCTTGAGCTCACGGACGCGGGTGCGTACCTGTTCGATGGGCGCGTGGTCGATGCGGCATATCTCAAGGATTCCGCAGCCGCTCAGCGTTTTCATCAGCGCGTGGGCTTTGTGTTCCAGAATGCCGACGCCCAGCTGTTCTGTGCCACGGTGGGCGAGGAAGTTGCTTTTGGTCCCGCGCAGATGGGGCTGCCGACAGACGAGCTCGAGCGCCGCGTCCGCGATGCCATGGAGCTGTTCCAGGTTGCCGATCTGGTCGATGCCTCGCCCTATCAGCTTTCGGGCGGGCAAAAGAAGCGCGTTGCGCTGGCGGCAGTCGTATCGATGAACCCCGATATCCTAGTGCTCGATGAGCCCACCAACGGGCTCGATGAGGATTCGTGCGACATCGTAGTCAACTTTTTGCTGGCCTACGTTGCTGCCGGTAAGACGGTTTTGATGAGTACGCACCATCAAGATTTGGTGCGCCGCTTGGGGGCCCGTGCCATCTATATCGATCGATATCACCATGTGGTCGAGGCGCCTTCGCCGTCGTATGGAACCGAGAGCGGTGCTGCGGAATAGTTGCTGCGTAGAGGATGCGTAGCCGCCCGCGCGGCTTTGCCGTGATGGTATAGTTATCCAGGTTTTTTATGGGGGTGGCTATGCCAAGCTGGAACATTCATATCGCTCAAACGGAGCGCTTGCTGACACGTGCTAGCGTGCTTGCCGATAGCGTGCGCGACCGCAATGCCTTTTTGTTTGGCTGCGTGGTTCCGGACATCTTTGTGGGCTACATGGTTCCCGGCATTGCCGATCCCATCCCGTACCGCATCACGCACTTTGCTAAGCCCGAGCCTATCCCCAAACCACGCGAGCACGAGTTCTGGGATACCTATGTGACGCCGCTGCTTAAAAGTTCGCCCACCGGTGCGCCAGCCGCGGCGACCTCGATTATCGAGGAGCGCGAGCGACTGAACCGCGTGCACTATCCCCAGCGCTACAAGGATGCCGAGCCGGTTGCCGGTCCCGGCGCCTGTGAGTTCTCGCTTGCGTCCGAAGATGTGGCGCAGTCGCTGCTCGATTTAACGCTGGGCGTCTGGTCGCATCTGGTGGCCGATACCGTATGGAATACGCGCGTGAATCAGTATCTGGAGGCGCACGGCGGCAAGCCGTGCGAGGAATTCCGCATTAAAAAGCAGGGCGATTTTGACTGGTTTGGTAAGACGCTCGGCATTGTTTCCATCCCGCGTGCGACCGATCGTCTGTATACCGCTGCGGCACGTTTTGGGCAGTATCCCATCCATAAGGAGTATGTGCTCAAGACCATCGGCGTTATGCACGAGATTGTGCGCGAAAACCCCGGTGAGCCCGATCATCCGCCATACCGCCTGCTAACTGAGGAGTTTTTCGATGCAACGTTTACCGAGGTCATCGAGCTGACCGAGGTGGGCTTTGCGACTCGCGTTGCCGCTTCTGACGTCCCCGCAGTCCCTCTGATCACTAGCTGCTAGCTGGCCGGCTTGACGGCGAACAGCTCATCCCAATCGACCAATAGCTCCCGCCGCAGGGCATCTTCGGTGGTGCGTTTCTGATCGGTCTTTGGGATGTAGGGGAGCCCTGCCTTTTTATGGATGAGTTCGGCGATGTTGTTAAAGCTCTTCGTGTCTTTGATTTGCTCATAGGTTATCTGGATAACGTCATAGCCCATGCTTGTGAGGGCGGTGGTGCGCTCGGCATCGGAGAGACTTGCGGCTTCGCCATCGTGGGCGGAGCGGCCTTGGCATTCCAAGATGACGCCCATGCTGTCGTTGTTGCTCTCGATGAGGATATCGGCGTAGCAGCAGGTTTTGTCATACAGTGAGCGCGCGGCGTCGCTGAGTGGGATGCGCACGTTGTTTGCGATGTTGATGCCCATGCCGCCCTCGTTGCGGGGGAGCGAGACAAGCATAGAGGCCTGTACTTCGAAGGGCGAGGCGGTCTGCCCCGTCATGTGCTCGGCCGCCCAGCGCAGTTGTTTAACGCCGCGCAGGCCTGCAGCCTGCTTGGCGAACGCGGCGATATCCGCCGCGCTGAGGAGCGGCGGGCGCTTCCACAAATTGGTGTCATTGCCCTTGGTGTCGACAACACGCTCCCAGCAGCAGTTGGGTGGAATGAGCTTATGCGAAATAGCTTCATCAAGTTGTTGTTGCGTTCGCTCGCAGGGCTTAAACACTGCAAAGGAGCCGCACATCTCGTAGCAAGCCATGAGTAGCTGGTTGCGTGAGACCTGCGTAGCAAGGCTGAGCAGCGTAAACTCGGGCGACGTGACATCAAATCCATGTTCAGTTTGCCTAAACGACCCGGGAGGCGGCTCTTGGGTCAGGAGGTGCGATTTAAACAGGCTTCGCGACCCGGATTGTGCTCGAGTGAATACAAACCTGTGAAGCGGTGCGTGAAGTAGGTCTTTTACAACTGCATGACTTCCGAGGCCGCAACATCTGCGATCCATATTGCCAAGGCTAATGGCGGGGTAAAGCCCTAATACATGCGGCGGGATACAGTGATAGTAAAAAGCGGATTGACCGCATAGCGTCAGGTCCATGATATCCTCCTGGTCGAAATGTGCTTTTGGACCGTGCGATGCCAGCGTCAATTCGGAAGTATGCGGCAAAATCTGAACCCTGTGAGCAGACCTGGCTTTTGAGGCCAGTTTATCAGGCATTTTGTTGCGAAAAAACGGGGTGTGCTCGGAGGTCTCAGAATTTGCCGCATACTTCCGAAAACGCGGTCGATCTGGCTCTTGCTAAAACGATTTAGCAGCGTCGGGTAAGGTGTGGTTTCGCCATCGGGCGAACACTTTTAGCGCTTGGGACTTTATTTTTGGGCCTCGAAAGGTGGATTTCGCGCTTTTGGTAAAGAAATGGGTGCGTGTTTTGCCGTGTGCCGGCATTGACACAGAAAAAGGGCCCGGAAGGCGAAGCCTTCCGGGCCCTTTGCAATGCAAACATGCTTGCAAGTACGACTTAACGCACCTGAGCGACGTAAGCGACGTTGGTCGAGGAGACCTTGTCCTCGAGCTGGACGCTCATGCGGGGATCGCCGGCGGTAGCGACGGTCAAATCGCCAGCCTCGACGTAGCCGAGCTCCTTAGCGGTCTCGATCGCCTTGACGATCGTGCCGTTGACGGTGCCCTGGGTAATCTCGGCCTGATGCGGGATAACGCCCCAGTACATGATCATCTGCTGGACGGCCCACTCGTGGCGGGAGAACGCGCAGATCGGCATGTTGGGACGGAAGTGCGAGATCAGGCGAGCGGTACGACCGGTGGTCGTCGGCACGGTGATGCACTTGGCGCCAACGGTGGTAGCCATGTTCACAGCGGACATACCCACAACGTTGTTGACGACGCGGGTGCCGTGAGCATCGGCCGGAACCTCGAGCGGAGCGTGGGCCGGGAGGTACTTCTCGGTCTCGAGAGCAATGCTGGCCTGCATCTTGACGGCCTCGACCGGGTACTTACCGGCAGCGGACTCGCCAGAGAGCATAACGGCGTCGGTGCCGTCGTAGATGGCGTTAGCAACGTCGGCAACCTCGGCGCGCGTCGGGCGCGGGTTCTGCTGCATGGAGTCGAGCATCTGCGTAGCAGTGATGACGGGCTTGTAGGCCGCGTTGCACTTGGCGATGATCTCCTTCTGGATGTGGGGAACGAGCTCGGGCTTGATCTCGATGCCCAGGTCGCCACGGGCGACCATGATGCCGTCGGAAGCCTCGAGGATCTCGTCGAAGTTCTCGACGCCCAGGGCGCACTCGATCTTCGGGAAGATCGTCACGTGCTCGCCGCCGTTCTCGCGGCAAAGCTTGCGGATGCCACGGACGGACTCGCCGTCACGGATGAAGGAAGCGGCGATGTAGTCGATGTTCTCGGTCAGGCCAAAGAGGATGTCCTGACGATCGCGCTCGGTGATGGCGGGCAGCGAGATGTTGACGTTGGGCATGTTGACGCCCTTGCGCTCGCCGATCAGGCCGTCATTCTTGACGACGCAGGTCATGTCCTGGCCGTCGACGGACTCGACCTCGAGGGCAACCAGGCCGTCATCGATCAGGATGAGGGAGCCCTTCTCGACCTCGGAGGGCAGAGCCAGGTAGTCGAGGGAGATGTGCTCAGCGGTGCCGTGGAAATCCTCGGACGTAGGCTGAGCGGTGACGACGATCTTATCGCCGGTCTTGACGGCAACCTTCTTGCCGTCGACCAGAAGGCCGGTGCGGACCTCGGGCCCCTTGGTGTCGAGCAGGATGCCGACGGGCAGACCGAGCTCCTTGGAAATACGGCGGACGCGCTCGATGCGACCGTGGTGCTCGTCGTAGGAGCCGTGCGAGAAGTTAAAACGGGCGACGTTCATGCCCGCCTTGATCATCTCGCGGATGGTCTCGTCGCTATCGCAGGCGGGACCCATGGTGCATACAATCTTAGTGCGCTTGTACATTCAGACCTCCATCTGACATCGTCTTGCGCTGATAGATAAACCATAAGAAATAAAACCGAGATGATTATAACGAAATGCCGACCGAATACCCCAAAAAATCGACCGTATGCCGAAATGGAAGTTCATTTTTTGCGGGAAAAACGGTATATGAAAAATCTTTACCAACCACTCCAACCGCTGCTATCTGGGAGATATGTCAGTTTGGCGATGTGCCGAAGAAAAAACGTTTTACCAATGTTGAGCATCACACGGTCTGCACCGTTGCGTGCGGACCATATTTCCAAACCGATTGTTTTGGCTAGACGCGTCGCTTTGGGGTACCATAGCTCCACTATCAACTGCCGCTCAGCACGGCAGCCTTGATGAGCCCTTGCCCTTCTCCTGGGAATTATGATCGGGCATCAATCTGCTGAGTGGCCCGAATCCCAGGAGGGGACTCTATATGCAAAAGGAATACCTGTCCGCCGTGGCGGAGGTACTCAGCGACCAAGGTGTCGATGAGTACCTCGGCCTGAGCAACGACGAGGCGTCGTCGCGCCTCGCCAAGACAGGCCCTAACAAGCTCGAGGAAGCCGAGAAGACGCCGCTGTGGAAGCGTTTCTTTGAGCAGATGGCCGACCCCATGGTCATCATGCTGATCGTTGCCGCCGTCATCAGCGCGCTCACGGGTATGGTCAAGGGCGAGCCCGACTTTGCCGATGTCGCCATCATCATGTTCGTCGTTATCGTCAACTCGGTGCTGGGCGTGGTCCAGGAAGCCAAGAGCGAGGAGGCCCTCGAGGCCCTGCAGGAGATGAGCGCGGCGCAGTCCAAGGTACTGCGCGACGGCAAGCTCGTGCACCTGCCGAGCGCCGAGCTCGTGCCCGGCGACGTGATCATGCTCGAGGCGGGCGACTCCGTCCCGGCCGACTGCCGCGTGCTCGAGAGCGCCACGATGAAGATCGAAGAGGCCGCGCTCACCGGCGAGTCCGTGCCCGTAGAGAAGCACGCCAACGTGATCGAGCTCGCTGCGGGCACCGATGACGTGCCGCTCGGCGACCGTAAGAACATGTGCTATATGGGCTCCACCGTCGTGTACGGCCGTGGTCGCGCCGTCGTGGTCGGCACCGGCATGAACACCGAGATGGGCAAGATCGCCGGCGCCCTGGCCGAGGCCAAGGAAGAGCTCACGCCGTTGCAAGTGAAGCTCGCCGAGCTCAGCCGCATCCTTACCATTATGGTTATCGTCATCTGCGTCGTCATCTTTGGCGTTGATATCATCCGCCACGGCGTGGGCAACGTTCTTACCGACCCGACCGCCCTGCTCGATACCTTTATGGTCGCCGTCTCGCTCGCCGTCGCTGCCATCCCCGAGGGCCTGGTCGCCGTCGTGACCATCGTGCTATCGCTTGGCGTGACCAAGATGGCTAAGCGCCAGGCAATCATCCGCAAGCTCTCTGCCGTCGAGACTCTCGGCTGCACGCAGACCATCTGCTCCGACAAGACCGGTACCCTTACCCAAAACAAGATGACCGTCGTCAAGCACGAGCTCGCTGCGCCCAAGGAGAAGTTCCTGGCCGGCATGGCGCTGTGCTCTGATGCTCAGTGGGACGAGGAGCTGGGCGAGGCCGTGGGCGAGCCGACTGAGTGCGCGCTCGTCAACGACGCCGGCAAGGCGGGCCTCACTGGCTTGACTGCCGAGCACCCGCGCGTGGGCGAGGCCCCGTTCGACTCGGGTCGCAAGATGATGTCCGTGGTCGTCGAGACCCTGGACGGCGAGTACGAGCAATACACCAAGGGCGCGCCCGACGTGGTGATCGGCCTGTGCACCCATATCTATGAGGGCGATAAGGTTGTCCCCCTGACCGAGGAGCGCCGTGCCGAGCTCGTGGCCGCCAACAAGGCCATGGCCGACGAGGCTCTGCGCGTGCTGGCGCTGGCAAGCCGCACCTACACCGAGGTCCCGAGCGACTGCAGCCCCGCTGCGCTCGAGCACGACCTGGTCTTCTGCGGCCTGTCCGGCATGATTGACCCTGTCCGCCCCGAGGTCGCCGACGCCATCCGCGAAGCGCACGATGCCGGTATTCGCACCGTCATGATTACGGGCGACCACATCGACACCGCCGTGGCCATCGCCAAGCAGCTGGGCATCGTCGCCGATCGCAGCCAGGCCATCACCGGTGCCGACCTCGATCGCATGAGCGACGAGGAACTCGACGCGCACATCGAGGACTACGGCGTGTACGCCCGCGTCCAGCCCGAGCACAAGACACGCATCGTCGAGGCTTGGAAGTCGCGCGACCAGATCGTGGCCATGACGGGCGATGGCGTCAACGACGCCCCGTCCATCAAGCGCGCCGACATTGGCGTTGGTATGGGCATCACCGGTACCGACGTCACCAAGAACGTCGCCGACATGGTACTTGCCGATGACAACTTCGCTACCATCATCGGCGCCTGCGAAGAGGGTCGTCGCATCTACGACAACATCCGCAAGGTCATCCAGTTCCTGCTTTCGGCCAACCTTGCCGAGGTGTTCTCGGTGTTTATCGCCACGCTCATCGGCTTTACCATCTTCCAGCCGGTGCAGCTGCTGTGGGTGAACCTGGTCACCGACTGCTTCCCCGCGCTTGCGCTGGGCATGGAGGATGCCGAGGGCGACATCATGAAGCGCAAGCCGCGCAACGCCAAGGACGGTGTCTTTGCCGGACATATGGGTCTGGACTGCGTGGTCCAGGGCCTAATCATCACCGCGCTGGTGCTGGCGAGCTTCTTTGTGGGCGTGTACTTTGACATGGGCTACATCCACATCGCCGATATGATCGCCGGCAATGCCGACGAGGAAGGCGTGATGATGGCGTTCATCACGCTCAACATGGTCGAGATCTTCCACTGCTTTAACATGCGCAGCCGTCGCACGTCGCTGTTTAAGATGAAGAAGCAGAACAAGTGGCTGTGGGCCTCTGCTGCGCTGGCGCTGGTGCTGACGGTGATCGTAACCGTGCAGCCGACGCTTGCCGAGATGTTCTTTGGCCCCGTGACGCTCGAGCTCAAGGGCGTTATCGCCGCGCTGGGCCTTGCCTTCCTGATTATCCCGCTGATGGAGATCTACAAGGCGATCATGCGCGCGGTCGAGAAGGAGTAACGCTCTCGTTCGGACCCGCCCCACGCCCTTTCTCCCTCACTGGTCCTCGCGCTTCGCGCTGCGGGATCGTTCGGGAGAAAGGGCTTCCGGGGCGGGCCCTGCGGTATCCTTGCTGGCTTTTCGCCCGTGCGGATGAAAAGGGCTGAGGGAAAGTATGTGAGCTGGTCGGGCTTTGCCCGGCCAGCTCTTTTTTTTCAAAGGCTTTAGCCTGTGCGGGGCGCGCAGCGCGCCGCATCAGAAACCACCCGCTATGCGGGTGGGGACAACCGGCTTTACAAAGCCGCCCCCTCGCCGGACACTTGCGATTGTTCAGGCCGCAAGGAATCCGAGTCGAGAGGGCGGTGGTGGCGTATGGCCCAGAAGGCCTACAGCCTGTCGCACACGAAGTGGATGT
>ENA-OQES01000184-OQES01000184.1-human-gut-metagenome-genome-assembly--contig:-NODE-184-length-26939-cov-4.997613_pt1 | contig 26939 bp, 28 predicted proteins | sample MGYA00242798_ERZ504641 | MGnify/ENA primary metagenome ERZ504641 (study PRJEB26092, sample SAMD00036327) | human gut metagenome | host: Homo sapiens | study: EMG produced TPA metagenomics assembly of...
TCACATTCAGCCATGGGCGTAGAAAACGCACCCCGTCTCGTATGAAGGAACCGTTCATACCGCAAACCGCATCGAGGCCCGCGGAACGCAACAAACCGATGATCACGGTTTCCGCCTGATCGTTTTTCGTATGAGCCAGAAGCACGGCCGAAGCGTCGGAGCATGCGTCGACAATCGCATGATAGCGTGCTTCACGCGCCGCTGCCTCAACACCGATGCCGCGGGAGTCGGGTACGTCAATCGCACGAACGCGAACTGGGTCAAGACCCAACGCAACGCAACGATCGGCGGTTGCCCGCGCAACACCGGCAGAGCCTTGCTGCAACTGGTGGTCGATGATAATCGCCCCGCATCGCAATCCCAATGAAGCGCACGTTTTCGCAGCAACCGCAGCCAACGCCATCGAATCGCGCCCACCGGAACAGGACACCATAATCAGCGGAGCGTCCACATCGGGCGCGTGCTCGCCATGACGGGCGAAACGGGCATCCTGCAATCCCAAACCGGCCGATTCCAACGCGGCGCGCAGTTCGCCGATTCCCTTGCGCAAACGTGACGAATACACCATGGCGTCACAACTTCGGTAGTGCTGCCACAAATGTGTCGATAGCGGATTTCGCGGCTTCGGAATCATCAGGATCGTTGACGATCACGGCAAAACTCAACGCACCGCCATTATGGCGCGACACATTGCCGGTCATGGAAGTCACATCTCCCAAACTGCCGGTTTTTGGCACGGATAAGACCAGCTTCGTCAGCATCGTTCAAACGATTCGCAGCAGTGCCTACAAATCCTACAATCGACAGCCCCTCAGCGGCGGCGGAACCGGACCCGCTCGTCAGATTACGCTGCTGCACGTCAAGCAGGGTATGCGCGGTGAGTTTGGAATCCTCAGCCAGTCCCGAGCAGTTAACCATGGTGAGGCCTTCGGCGGAAATCCCCCGCTGAGCCAGTACCTGTTCAACCGACTGCACCGCTCCGGCCGGTGAATTGCCGGCGTTAAGGTGCAAAGCCAGCAGTCTGCCGAATTCCTCGGCCAGCGAATTGTCGGAATGCCGAAGCATGAACGCCATGATCTCGTTCAGCGATGCGGAGCTCACCGTCGCAATGGGGCTGGTCCCGTCGGGAACGGCTCCCTGTTCCACGGAACCGTTCACCGCAATGCCCCGCTCAGTCAGGCGTTGCGCGAACACCAGCGCGGCCTCGCGGGCCGGCTGCGTGCTCAAAACGGGATATGTGCTGAACGTATCGGGATCCGTAGGATTAGCACCGTTCCAGTTTCGCCCGCCATCCACGGCCATGGATGCGGTCGGCGCGTAGTACACGTGGTCCGGATCGAGTTCGGCGATGCCGTTGGGCCAACGGTCGTTGCCGAACAGGGAATCATCGTAGACGAGCGTCACGGAAGTGATGCCCCGCTGCCGCAACGCTTGGGCCGTGTTTGCCGCAAGCGTTCCCAGCCCGGCACGCCCATTGATGTGCGCCGAATCAGATTCGCCGACGCCGAGCAGCATGTCGCCGTTGCCTTTGAGCACCAATCGCGAAGTGCCATCTTCGCGCTGCTCCAAATAGGTCTGCGTCTCCAACGTAGACCCCATGTCGAGCGTGGCCGCAGCCGCATACGCCGTCAGCGTTTTCATGGTGGACGCCGGCGTATACGGCGTGTCGAGATTCTGCTCGGCCACCACATTGCCAGCCGCGTCGGCGATGGCGATGGCGTATTCACCGCCAAAATCGGAGGCAGCCGTCTCAAACTGGCTGATCAGAGCCTTTGCCGCAACGGCATCCACGGTTTTCGAAGCGTCAAGCCCTCCGACCATCGTCGCGGCCGCAATGGCATTGCCCGGCGTTTTGGCTGTGGCATGCTCGACTTCCTGCAATGTGAGAACACCCGGCAACTTGTCGAAAATGTCGGCCACGACATAGCCGACGCACAACACTGTGGTGAGCGACACGGAAAGCGCCACCGTGATGTATCGACGGCGTTTCACATGCCGGTATTCAGCCGAATCATCCATGGAACAACAACACTCCAGTCATAAGAGGAAATCGAAATGAAAACGAAAAGGCAGGAACGCGCAAGCCAGCGAACGAACGTCATCCCTTATGCTCGATCGGCTTCCATTCGGACTTGGCGAACATCGCCTGGAACGAGATCGGCACATAACTGAACATGTAGATCGGGAAGCTCAGCACATACGCGAACAGCTCCTTGTTGGTGGCGCCAATCTGATCGCGTTCCACAATAATCGTCAACGCGGCCAACGCCATCATGCCGATCACCGACGTCACAATGCCGGACGTCCAACCGGCCAACGAGCTCAACTGGCTCTGCCATGTCACGAATCCGCAGGTCGCGAACAACAGTCCCAGCAGAACGCGCGCAATACCGATCACCGTGAACGGACACAACAACAGCGTGAAATCAACGGCGGAGAAATCGCGTTCCCTGATGGCGCGTTTGACCAAAGCCGGCCCGTAATAACGGAACACTTGCAGGAAGCCCTTGCTCCAACGCAAACGCTGACGCCAGCTCTGCGCGAAGGTGACAGGCTGCTCGTCATACAGAATCGCGGTACCGCAGTAGCCGATGCGGTCGCCGTGCAGCAAGGAATCCATGGTGAATTCCAAATCCTCGGTCAAAAGGTGGAATTTCCAACCATTATTGCGACGCATGATCTCCTGCGAGAACATGAAGCCAGTACCCCCTACATGACAGCTGTTGCCGAGCCACATGCGCGAGGCCGACAGGAATCGAGATTCACGGATGAACCACAATGCAGAACCGGAAGAGACCCAATTGTCAGACAAATTCACGGAATTGCGGTAGCTGGTGAGAATCTTGAATCCCGACTGGAACGCCTTGTTCATCTCTTCGACGTAATGCTTGTCGAGCTTGTTGTCGGCGTCGAACACGAAGAACGCATCGTACGGGTCGGATGCACCGGAATCGTTCATCTGATCGAGCAGATACGTCAGCGCGTAGCCTTTGCCCACAAGCTCCTTGTTGAAGCGTTCGATCACATGGCAGCCCATATTGCGCGCCACTTCGGCGGTATTGTCGGTGCAATTGTCGGCGACAAGCCAAATGTCGACCAGTTCGGTCGGGTAGGTCTGCGTTTGGATGCAGGTAATGAGGTTGCCGATGACGTTCGCCTCGTTTCGTGCGGAAATCAGCACCGCGTAACGCTTGTCCATCGGCGCGTCGGGAAATTTGATCGGCTTGGTGAACAGGGAGATGAGAATGCACACCGCCTGATAGACCACCCCTGCGCCACCGACGATGACCAGCAGAATGTCAAGTACGCTCAGCAGTACCATTAACGCCACCTACTTCTTGGATTGTCATCCGCGTTTTTCGTACTTCCTTCAGCTTCCCGCGACTCGCCGTTCTTCCGTTCATTGCCGGATTCCGGATTTTCGTTGGATTCCTGAGATGTGTTTTCACTCTCAAGACCCTGCAATGGCTTGCGTTCCGTTTTGTTCAACACGTGCTTCGGGATGGCGACGGTTTCGTCCGATTCCAGCGATTCCTCGGAACGGCTGATATTGTACGCCTGCTCCTGCAACTGCCGCACTTCGTCGGGAATAGGCACATGCGCACTGGATCCCTGCACCGCGCGAGGCATATTGTGCAGATGCTCGCTGAGTACTTCGGCACCTTCCACCAGCTTCGACTTCTTTTCAGGCACCGGATCGTCCATCAGCGGGGAATCGACCAGCTCGTACCGCTTTGTATAGGTGCGGAAGATCGTCTGCACGGACGCGACCACCGGCAATGCGAGGAACGCGCCCAACGCGCCGAACAGCGAGGTGAACGCCAGCACCGCGAGGAACGCCACGGCATCGTTCACATCCATGGTGCGCTGGGAGATCTTCGGCGCGAAAATCAGATTCTCGATCTGCTGATACACGCAGATAAACACCAGCACCGCCACGGCCTGCCACAATCCGCAGCTACCCCATGCGAACAGCACTGGCAACGCGCCGCCGATATACGTACCCAACATAGGAATGAACTGCGAAACCACACCGCAGAACAGCGCCAACGGTAGCCAATAGGGCACGTGCAGCAGCATCAGACAGATTCCTGTGAAGAACGCGTTCAGCAACGCGAGAATGGCGCGGGAGAACAGGAACGACGAGATCTGGCTCTGGCTCACCGTCCATACGAACAGGAATCGCCGCTGAGCCGCCGGAGCCATCCACTGGCATGCGGCACGACGCAGTTTCGGACCAGCCGCTGAAATGTAATACGTGGTCATGATTATCGTCATGAGGTTAATCAGGAACGAAAACAATCCCGACACCGTATTCAGCGCGGTACCCGCGAAATCAGTGACCCACGACGTTTGAATGTTCTTCAGAATCTCATTGCCGAGATTATTGATCTCAGGAAGCTGGAAATTCGCGTATTGACTGGCGAACTGGCACATCTGCTCATACAGGTCGGGCAGACCGTTCACCAAGGCGATCATCTGCTGCACGAACAGGTTGCCGAACAGTGTGAACAGCACGCCGAGCATCACGGCCAGCATCAGCAGCGAGAACAGCGACGCGAACGAACGTTTCCAGCCATGCTTGACCAGCGGCACCACCACCGGCTCCACCGCGAGCGCGATGAACAGCGAGACGATGATGTCGATCACCAGGTATTCGATTTTGCCCCAGCTGCGCCAGCAGAAAGTAAACACCACAATGGCTATGGCGATGTATAGCAGCGCACGCCCCAGCCATTCCGGCGGTTTTCGGGAATCTCCTTTGGCTGGAAACAGGGTGCCGAGATCCCAGCGCTGTTCGCTGGTGTTCGCATCGTTTTCGCTCTGCGTATTGTTCATTCGCTGTTCGCTTTCGCTCATGGCTCCCTATTGTAGCGATAGGCGTCGTGTACAGGCTGAGCTATTGTGGTAGTTATGCTGAACGTTTCAATTGTCATCCCCGCTTGGAATGAAGAGGAGCGTATCAACGATTGCCTGTTGAATGCCACTAGGCAGACCGTGATGCCCCATGAAGTGATCGTTGTCGACAATCGTTCCACCGATTCGACGGTAGCCGTGGTGGAACAGTTTATGAAAGACCACCCTCAAGCCCCTGTCCGTTTGTTGCATCAGGATGAGGAGCAGGGATTGATTCCGACGCGCGATTATGGTTTGAATCACGCCACCGGCGATATTTTGGGCCGTTTCGACGCTGATTGCATGATTCGCCCAGATTGGGTCGAGGTGGTGTCCGGCATTTTCACTGAGGATCCGGAGGCCATGGGTGCCACTGGTCCGGTGATGTATTACGATCTGCCGAGCCGCCATTTTGGTTTGCGTGGGGATAATTCCACACGCAAGCGCATTTACAAGGCCGATGGTGGCCAGCCGTTGCTGTTTGGCTCGAATATGGCGGTCCGCGCTTCAGCTTGGCGTGAAATTTGCGACGAGGTGTGCCGCGACAAGGCCGATGTGATGCATGAGGATATCGATATTTCGCTGCATCTGCTGGGCAAGGATTTGAAAACCGTGTACTGCCCGCGCATGATCGCCGGCATCAGCGCCCGTCGTATGGACACGTCGCTCACGTCGTTCAATAATTACATGCGTCGTTTCAAGAACACGTTCGACGCGCATCCACAGCATTCACGCAAACATAAGCCGGAGATTCTGCTCACCGCGCTGTATCCGGTAATGCATTTGCTGTATCCGGTGTGGCAGAAGGTGCTTGACACCGCCGATATCAATCCTGCGGAGGCGGCGTGGATCAACGAGCAGATGGAGTTAGCCGAGCAGGAGGGACGTGAATGGTATGACGACACCCCTACTGATGAGGAGTGGAGCGAAAAGCACGAGGATTCCAACGATTAATCCGCATATATTCATATTGAATTGAGATATCGAAATATTTCAACATGTGCGATTCATCAACATATATGATATGTAATCGCATACAAAAATCGTGGTGTGAATTTATACGATTCACACCACGAGTTTTTTATGTTCTCAGCGATGTTCTCTCACGATTCGTCGTTCGCTACGCACGATTGCCGATTCGTGGGAATTGCCGCATTACATCAGGCTCTTGTAGATGGCGAGAATGTCCTCCTGCGTGGCCTGACGGGGGTTGCCCGGCGTGCACACATCGTGGAAGGCATCATGGGCCAACGGCTCCAGATCGGCTTCGGTGGCGCCGACTTCGGAGATGGTGGTCGGGCTCTTCAGATCCACGGTGAGCTTATGCACAGCCTGGACGGCCTCTTCGCGCACGGTTTCGATATCGCCAGTGTAGGCGTCCGCGATACCGAAGGCGTCGGCGATGTCACGGTATTTCTCACCGGTGTAGTCCTTGTTGTATTCCATGACCGGAGCCAGCAGAATGCCGTTGGCAACACCGTGGGCCACGCCGAGGCGGCCGCCCAGCGGATGGGCCATGCCATGCACCAAGCCGAGGCCGACGTTGGAGTAGGCCATACCGGTGATGTAGGAGGCGTATGCCATCTGCTCGCCTGCTGGAATATCGCCGTCGGCGCTCTTGGCGAGGTTCTTGGCGATCATACGGATGGTCTGCATGGACAGGCAGTCGGACAGGCTCCATGCGCCCGGAGTGATGTAACCTTCGATGGCGTGGGTCAGGGCGTCAAGGCCGGTGGCAACCTTGAGGCCGCGCGGCATGGAGTCGGTCAGATCCGGGTCTACGAAAGCAACGATCGGAATGTCGTGCGGGTCGACGGCCACGAACTTGCGCTTGTTGGCGGTGTCAGTGACCACATAGTTGATGGTGGTTTCCGAAGCAGTGCCAGCGGTGGTCGGCACGCCGAAAATCGGCACGGACGGATTCTTGGTGTCGGCAACGCCCTCCAGGGAAAGCACATCGGAGAATTCCGGGTTGGCGGTGATGATGCCGATGCCCTTGCAGGTGTCTTGCGGAGAGCCACCGCCCAAGCCGATCAGGAAGTCGGCACCGGATGCGGCGAACTTGGCGACACCGTCCTGAATGCATTCGACCGGCGGGTTCGGCTTGACGTTGTCGAAGACCTCATACGGCATGCCTGCCTCATCGAGCACATCGGTGACCTTCTTGACGGTACCGGTTTCCAGCAGCACCGGATCGGTGACGATGAACGCCTTGGTGAAGCCATGGGACTTGGCAACGCCCGGGATCTCCTTGATGGCGCCGCGACCGAAGTATGCAGTCTGGTTGAAAATCATGCGATAGACCATAGATGTCTCCTTTAAGCGACCGTGCTTGTTCGCCGTGTCATAGCAACCGTTGCCATGACCAACGATTCTCATCATAGACCCCATTTTGCGATTCGGCTGGAAATCGACACAACCTTTTCTGTGAGCGTTCTCACAAAATATGCGAACGCATCACACAAAAACGCATAAAACCAGACAATACGGCCTTATGACTCGAATAATTCCAGCTCGACCTGCGGCAGATCATCCTTGGAGAACACCCACATGGTCTCGTCTTTGGAACGTCGATCGGCGAAAATCGTAAGCAGGAACTTCTCTCCGTCGTTTCGCGTGTACCCGTACTGCAACACGCCGACCGACTCGACGCGGGCATGAATGAAGTCGTAATCCATAAGCAGGGAGAAACTGTCTTTGCAGAACGGCGCCACCAATCGTTCGCAATAGTCATGCAGCGCGCTTTTGAACGAACCGTCATGCGCGTCAAGCATCTTCTGGAAATAGTCGGGCACCATGATCGCACGCTGTGAGTCAGTACGCAGATTCACCATGCATGCGATTGAATAGCGTCCGTTCAAATGCCGCAGCAACGATTCCATATCCTGATTACGCACCAGAATGTCCTCAAGTTTTTTGTTGAGCCCGCGCAGCTGGCGTTTGCTGCCGCCTCGCACGTAGTATTCCTTCTTTTCGCGGCGCATCTCGTTTTCGGCCTGTTCGATGATTTTCGGCAGATCGGAAGTCGACTCGCTCGACGCTACGCCCACTGATATCTCGCAGCCTTGCGTATGCAAGCGCTCACGCATGTAGTTCAGCTGCTTGCGTGTCTGCGCTTCCGTATGCGCGGAACTGATTATCACGAATTCGTCGCCGCCGATGCGATACAACCGGTCATCGCCGAAGAACGCGCGCGCCGCGTCCGCGAACTCACACAACATGCGGTTGCCCTGCTTATGCCCGAGATGGTTGTTCACCTCGTGCAGGCCGATCATATCCGCATACACGCACACCACCGCCCCGATGTCGGCGCTCCGCAGCTGCTCCACATCGCTGTCGTATGCATTGCGGTTGAGCAATCCCGTCAAGGAGTCCTGCCGATAGATTTCCTTCATGTTCTTGGCGATTAGGTCGAGCGACAGGTCGAATCCGATCAGCACCACGGCCCACGGATTGGCCTCACTGCAATCAGGGGGTACCAGCACACCGAATGCGATCACGCTGGTTTTCGCCTCGACCTCGCTTCTAAAAATACGTGAATTCCGATTTTTTCCTTACTGAATAGTTGGTCGCGCAAATCAGACAATCGCGTGTGTTTCAGGAATTCTCCGGCATCATCTGGATGAATGATCCGTTCTGAAACCAATGCATGGCAGTAATCATGAAAATCATCCGCATACACGTCCGGAAGTTTCGGATCGCGTTTGATGGTGCGATATTCTCCCGTGATGAGATTCAGTCGGGACAGTTCCGCAACGCCCTTGTTAAGGATTTCAAAAATATGCGCCGACAATGACGACGATTCGAGCATGCTGCGGCCGTTCGTCGACATGCGGTAGTCGCGATGCATCAGATCTTTGGAGATATTCCAGAAATGCTGGTCATCCGGGCGGTGTTCCAGCAAATCCTCCATCTTTCCCACAGTGAGCGGACGGTAGAAATAATATCCTTGGATGTACATGCATCCCAGCTCACGCAGCTTGCTCACCTGTTCGGCGGTCTGCGCACCCTCCGCAATGATCGACAGTCTCAGCTGGTAGGCCATGTCGATCACGGATTCGATGATTTTCAAACCTTTCGCCGCATTGTCAGCATTCAGGTCAACGAATTTCATGTCGAGTTTGATGGCATCGACGTTGATGTCCTTCAACATGTTGAGTGACGAATACGCCGACCCAAAATCGTCCATCAGCACGGCAATGCCTCGCGCATGCAGGTCCCGAATGGTCTCTTCGACCACATCCATGTTATGTGCGATCGCACTTTCTGTGATCTCCACCTGCAGCAGGCGAGCATCGATGCTGAACCGATCGAGCAGGTCGCCAAGCACTCGAGCCACATCGATCGCCTCGATATCCGTCATCGACACGTTGACGGACACCGGCACCAGATTGCGCCCCTCCCCATCCCAACGCGACAGCATTTCACACACGGAACGCCAGATGAACAAATCGAACCGCGTGACCATTGACTCACGTTCAAGCAGAGGAATGAATTCGCCGGGAGACACCAAGCCATATTCCGGATGATTCCAACGCACCAACGCCTCCGCACCCACGATTGCGCCGGTTTCAGCATTGCATTTGGGTTGCAGGTAGAAGCAGAATTCGTTGTTGTCAAACGCCTGGTTGATGTCGTCAAGAGAGAATCTGGGTACGATTTCGTCGTTGCTGGGCGCCCTGCCCGTGGATTCCAGCCGCGCGCCTGCGGCAACATCGAATTGATTACCCATGATACTCACCGTTGTACTGTATCAGCGTCACGTCTTCGACACCCTCAATGGCGCGAACGCGTTCCGCGAACGTCATGTCCTTATCATCACAGAATACTTCAACCGCCATTTCCGTGCGTTCGCCACGCATGGTTTTGGACTTTACGAAGAATTTGGTGCGTCCGAACGCGCGCGTGATCTCATCTCCCACTACATCGCCCACATAGTGGATCACCGCAATGTACACGCGCCCCTTGTCTTGACGCGAGTAGAACAGAGCCAGCATGCCGATCATCACCAATCCGGCAACAATCACCAGCACATACATGCCGGCGCCCGCCGCAATACCAGACGTGATCGCCCAGAACAAATACAACAGATCCATCGGATCCTTGACCGCGGTACGGTAGCGCACAATCGATAATGCACCGACCATACCAAGCGAAATCACAATATTCGTACTGATGGCCAGCGTGACCATGCAGGTGAGCACGCACATGCCCACCAACGTAACGGCAAAACTGCGCGAATACACCACACCCGTGTAGAAACGGCGGTACACGCAGTAAATGACGATGCCGACGATCAACGCCACCAGCAACGCCAGCGCCATTTTGGGCACATTGTATTGGCCGAAGGATTTCAGCACCGACTTTTTGATCATGTCATTGACACTCATATGGTTTCTTTCTCTCCTGCTTCCTTGATTCGTAACGTTGTTTTTGCTGGAATGCCAGTCAATATGCCAGCTGGTTACAGACTTGGCTTTACAGGCTCGGCACGCTCCAACCTTCCTGCCAGTAGCCGAATCCCCGCAAATACGAGGCTTTGTCATAACAGAGCACGTATTTCGAAGCCGATGTCAACTCCTGCGCCTTGCCGGGCAGCAGATCACGCACCACTTGCGGCAGGAATTCGGTGAATTTGACCTCCATCACCAGTTTTCCCGGCTCAAGCACGGGCAGTACCGGCAGTGTGGAGTCGAAAACATCGAATCCTCCAACCGCCGCACGCACGTTCATATCGAAGGTGACGCGCACGGTACCGGCGTCAAGAATCCACGGTTCGCGCTCATAATCGACGATCACGCGAGGGCGCATCACATTGCACATGCATTCCACATAAAACTCGCGGCACAACTGATACTCGCTGTCACGCAGAAATTCATAATCGCCGGCAAGAATACGGTCGAACTGCTCGTGCGTGAGCGGTGCATCCTCCTTGTAGATCCAACTGTCGCTTTTGCGTTTGCGTTCCAGTTTGATCACACGATCGCTGTAATCGTAGATGCGAATACGGTATTTCCTACGCAGCAGCACACCGTCGACTTTTTCCTGATATGCGGTGTTCCAATAATCGTCGAAATACAGGCTGCGAATCATATAGCCGCCGTTTTTCGCATGCTTGTCGAGGCCAAGCAGCGGCGCCATACGCACGTTCAAGTCGGCTTTTTGCGCGTATGAGATCAGATATTTGAGCTCATGACGGAACCGTTCCTTGGCTGTGCGCGGTGGAACGGATAATTCCTCGCCGACGCGATGTTTGATACGTTGCAGCAGCGACGTTCCGCGATTGCCACCATCACTGCACATTGGCATCCTCCACAATGCTGCCGTCGGCTTTCACATAGAAACACTTGGTGCCGTAGATCTTGTTGCCGTCGGTGACGTAGTAGTCAAACGCGTCCTGCGTCTCGCCTGATGCATTGCGCACGCTCACCTTGATGAAGTACTGGCCTTCACCAGGCATATCCATCACGGCTTCCGGCAATACGAGGTCGCTCTGTGTGAACACCACGTCTTTGCCTTCGTAATCCTTGGCCACGGTAACGGTATAGCGCAGATCCTCATCGTTGAAATCATAGGAGACATCCCAGCTGAGTTTGAGCTTGCCGTTGGTAGGAGTCGGCTTGCCGATATAGAACGGCATGGGCTTATTGAACCCGGTTCGGTACGTCTGGTAGTTCTGTTCGATTTCGCTATGCAATTGGTTTGCCACCGTGTCGTATTGGCTTGACGTCAGAGGCTCATGCATGGAGTCGGGCATCTTCCGCACGTATGGTTCAACGATGGAACGGTACCGCCGCACCATGGAATTGATGCGATCGGCGCTCATATACTTGTATTCGTCTTTCACGGCCTTGCCGAGCGCGGTTCGGAACGACTTGGTTTGCAGACAACGTCGGAACAGTATGTTGCCCCAATAGTTGCTGACACCGTTCTCCCAGCTTTGGCCCTCGGAACGTTGCCTGATCTCGTATTCCTTGCGCATGAGCATACCATCGTTATCCCAGTCAAGCAGGTAAAACGTATCCGAATTCGTGGGACTATACAGGTACATATTGCGGCTTTGCGTATCGATATTGCCGGTCAGCAATTGGAATGCCATCCAATATGCGAGATTTTCGGTATCGAAATATTTGCCGAGGATTTCGCTCATCGGCACTGAATAATCATTGAGATCGTTCAGCATGGCGATCAGTTTGGTATGGTCGTTGTCGCCTTTGATTTCCAGTTTTTCTTCGAATTTCGCTTGATCGTAGTCAGGATCATCGGCGAGTTTGATCACGTCTTCATCTCGATAGAATTCGAAATAATTGACTTTGTACAGCTGGCCGTTCTTATCAAGTCCGTGCACCTGCAATGCGGTTTTGTTGAGCTGTTCGACTTGCGTGTACAGACCGTAATCGTCGAAGGAATCCGATCCGCTGGTCTCGTCTTTCACGTACAGGTGCACGAATTGCGTGCGCAGTCCCATCATCTGGTCGATGCCTTTGATGAGATCGTACGCCATTTTGTTACGGAAACGCAGACCTTCGCCCATATGCTTGTTCAATGCGATGGTACGCTGCCCACGCCACTTGCCTTTGCCGCTTTTCAACTCGATCTTGTAGTTCTTCTGCTCGTTTTTACTCGATGACTGGCCACGTATCTGCACGGTGGCGTTCGGCGCGCTTTCACCAAAACCAAGCTCCCCGGAAACCGGTCCTTGTTCGTCGCCGACCTGCAGCAAACCATTGACCTTGTAGCGGTCAACGCCCATGGCCGCATAGTCATCAACGGAATACTGGTTGATTTCACTCCAGCTATGGTCGGTGCCTTCCGACGAATTACCGCGCGATACCGTCAAATACATGGTTTCGACACCGCTGTCGTCATACACCTTGTATAACGATTCGTTGTCGCGCAAGTGTGCGCCGTCGATGCTTTGTTCAGCGCTTTTCTTGACTTGCTCATGCGTCTGTGACGAATCCGATGATTGCGATTGTTCATTATCGTTGGGTGATGAAGTCGCACATTCCGGCGCAGGAAAGCACCGTCAGCATTGCCGTCAATGCCGCTATTTGCTTGACAAGCGTGGTAATGGCTTTTGTGTTGCGTCGGTTCCACCATGTCATGATTTACGATTCCTCCCGATTATGACATCCGTTTCTGCAATATTCGCCTTGTCAGAAGACCGTGCATGCCCTGAGCGATGCAATGATTGGTCGACCCGCTGTTCGCCATGTTCAAGCAGTATGCCCAGTTCGGTGAAACGTCCACGTTTCGTTTGCGCCACAATCGGCTGCTGCCCCAGCACTCGGTATGGCAGATTGTCGGTGTATGAGGCGAGCCGGAATGTCGCATATATGGCGAACAGCGATGTCCCCATCAGAAAACCGAAACCGAACAGCGACGTAGTGAAGAACTGTCCGATTACTGTGAACACAACCGTCGAACCCGCAAACAATGCCGACGCCGTCAATGCACCGGAATAATCGGTAAAATACAGCAGAATCAGCATCACGGTGTTGCCGACCGCATAAAGGGCATACCCCACGCAGAGCACACGGAAATATCCGTGCATCACATCGCTGAATCCTAAAGGAAGCGCGTTCAGCACCGTTTTTCCAATGAAATCACGGCAGCGGTCACCAACAATTGCTTCAACGCCGTGTAATGCAATTCTCGATTGAGCACAGCCAACATTTCGTTTTCGGCAACGGTAATGTCTTTGACCGTGCCTCCATCATTCAACAGACTGTAATACGACCGATATGTTGGGTAGAAATTGACCTCCACCGACACCACAAAATTTCACCGTGGTGATCAGAATCGTCAAAAACGCCAGCATGGCGGGCACATCGTAATATGGCGCGCCATAAAACAGGCCCTTCACCTTGATGCCGAGCGGACCGCACCATGTGATCACCAAATGGGCGAACAGGCCGATGGTGGTCAGCAATCCGGTCAACGCCAACGGCAGAAACTGATCGACCCACTGCAAAAACAGCCACGGATGCTTACGACTTTGCGGAAAATAACGATGCAACAAGAGCACATCCCACACCAGCATCACACCATAGCCAAGCACCACTGCGAACAACAGCGACTCCACAGGAGGGCAGGCCAACGCAAGCAACACGCATGACGTAACGAACGCCACCAACACCGCAGCCACGAAAGAATACAGAATGCTTTTGTAATCCTTGATGGCCGTCAAATAGCTCATCGCATTCCAGTTGACGATCATTTCAAGAAACAGCCACAAACACAACGCGCCCTGCATCAACGTGGCACCGGAAAACAGCAGGAAAACCGTGTACAACACCGCGCCCACCACCAGCATGATGCCAGTAGACCCCCAGAACGACGGCAGAATCATCTTCTCATCGTGATCAAACAACATATCCGCCAGAAAACGGGTGACCGGCATCGACAGAAAACTCGTCAACACCAACGAGGCAAGCAGCGTGTAGGTGATCATGCATACGAGCAGATCGCGGTCGGGGCGGCCCACCTGCCACCAGCTGCTCACGATCAGCACGCCGAACTGCAGGAGTACACCCAACAGCATCGGACCAGCGCAAATCACGCCGGCATAGCCGTAGGCTCGCAGCATCGCCATCAAGCCTCTACGGTGGAACAGTTTCTTCAGTTCAAATCCAATACCGGCCATATCAGCGCTCCAATCCGAACTGATTCAATCCGAACTGATCCGCGGTATCGCTATACAGCTTGCGATAATCGTCAAGCATGCGCTCATGCCGATAATAGGCGTTCACACGGTTACGGCCAATCTGCCCCATGGTCTCACGCAGCGTGCGACTGGAACACATGCGTTCCATGGCTCGGCTCAGGCCCTCGCGGTACATCGGGGGCACGTAGAAGCCTGCCGTGCCGAAATCGTCGCCTTCCTCGCCTTCCAAAAGCTCACGGCAGCAGCCGACGTCAGTGGTCACGCAGGGGCGTGCGGCTGCGAACGATTCCAGCACCGACAGCGGCTGGCCTTCGGAAATGCTGGTCAACACGGTGAAATCAAGCTTGCGCATGTATTCGACCACGTTCACACGGCCGGTGAACTCAAGATTGCGCACACCCAACTGTTCCACAAGCTCATAGCATTCGTCGGCATACTCCTGATCGTCAACACCGCCGAGAATATGCAAGCGCACATTGTCAACGCGAGAGGAAAGCTCATGGAACGCGTGAATCAGGGTTTTCACATCTTTGATGGGCGCCATGCGCACCACCGCGCCGATATCAACCCAACCGTCGTCGGGTTTGAAAGGAATATCGCAGAAACGTTCGTATTGAATGCCATTGGGAATCACCTGGCAGGCATCGGCGGGCGCACCCATGCCAATTTGGATAAGACGGGCACGACCGAACAAGCTGGTGATGCGCCACGCACGATGGTAGATCTGTTCCGAAAGCATGTAGAAGAAGCGGATCCAACGCGGCCGGAACGCCGGCAGCACCCATTCGGCGGAAATGATTTCCTCTTCGCGTTCACGCGTATAAATGCCATGTTCCGTAAGCAATACCGGTGCATGGTTGATAGCCCCCCCCCAAACAAGCCAACAATCCGCCATATCCAGTGGAAATCGCATGGTAGATCTGCGCTTCCGGCACTTCGCAGCCCATCAAGTACAACACCGGCAGCAACATGGAGCGCACGGTATGGAAAGCGTCGGCATAGGCCGCATACGGATATTCTTCCATGCAGATTTGCGTAAACAAGTCGATGAATTCACGGCTTTGCAGGAACGACAGCGGGTGCACACCTCTGGTGTGGAACAGGTTGAACAGCACATCCCAGTCCGGGCTGCCAAGATTCACCAGTTCGCGCAATGACCGCAATTCCTCTTCGGTGAACGACACTTGCGCTCGTTCACCGCTCAGACGCAAGGCGTCGTCGAGGAACACCTCATGCACTTCCACCACATTGTCGGGCAGGTCATATACGAATTTGCCGCGGTCTTCGGCTTTGGCGCCGATCACCCACAATACGAACTCGTGCTCTTTCATCGCTTCGATATAACTGTGCATCCACGTGGACACGCCACCATGCACATACGGGTAGCATCCTTCCAAAACCAGGCAGATTCTCATGCCTCTTCCCCCAGTCTTGCGTTCGATATGAACCGTGGCGTTCGTGGCTTTGAGCAGATACAAGTTGCCGGTCAGCTTGGTGAGGCTTCCGCCACGAACCCTGCCAGGCGTGCCATTGTTGGCACGGAACATGAGCCACCCTTGATCGGTGAGGTTGCCAAGTTTCAGATCCCAACCATCGTCGGACGTTTCCATCGAAACGGTCAATCCCGAAAAATCGTTGGATGGCTGCGGCACATTCCGTGCCTGTCCGCATACGAATGGACGGTGCCGACGATTCCAGCCAGTCAAGATAGTTTTACCAATCCCTGGTAGTACTTCTTCCATCCTTCTTTCGCTCCACGATCTTCATCAAGCAAATCGTCGGGATGCATGAAGTGCGTGCTCACATAGTGCATGTTCAGTTCGGAAACCGCGGCAAGACGCATGTACATGTCACCCACCATGCCGCCGGACACGATACGTGGAGCCTCCACCACGCCATCGGCCGCAACACCGAACTCCTGCACGTACGTCAAGGAACTGTCGGAAGGCATATACGTACTGGCGATGGCGCGAATCTGCGACACATCCTCGCCTATGATCTTTCGTCCTTCTTGGGAGAGGATATTCGACGGCGGCACGTATACCGACGATGTTGCGGCAGGCAATACGTCTTTCTGGAATGCGATCAGTTCGTTCAACGAATCGACGATGGCTTTGCGATTCGGCCACTGCACATACGCGTATTCCTTACCGTAATCCGTATTCGGCAACACCAACGGCTGATGGTTGTACCCGTGATATCCGATTTCGCCGTTTTGCCGCAGCAGCAATCCTCCGTAATACTCGAATTGTGCGCCGTCCGTCTGCCGTACCGGATCATCCTTGGTGTCATCGCCGTAATTCTCAATCATCACACCGGTGAAACGAATACCGTACCGTTCCGCAAGACGCACCAAATCCGGCCACCATACTTGAGAATAGAATTCAGCAATACTCATGTTGTAGTCACGTTTGATGTATTTGCCATTGCCGGACGGTACCGGAGAGGGAAAATTCATCCAAGTAGAACGCCGCGCTGTTGATCACCGGATAGGCCGTGGCAGAACCGAGCAGGCTGAACGCCGAAGCGTAAAATCCTCGAAGCACCTTGCCGTAAATACCGATATTGCACACCACCGCCGAACCTGAATTCACGAACGTGCTCCAAATCAACGGTGTGCGCCCATTACTGCTGACGGCCTTGACCTGTGCGCGATCATGCAATGCGACACTCAGCGACGATTCAAACGGATCGCTGAACGTGTATGTCTGGCCGCCGCCCAACATGAAATCCTTGGAGGGTGTAATGCCCTTAGTCACCACATATTCGTATGCGGACGATTCAATGCCGATCTGCGGGCCGATCACATCCAAATAGCCGGTTTTTTCGGGAGTCATGGCAAACATGACTCCTCCGCCTTTTTTGGCCCATTGCATGATTTGCAGCACATGCTCGCCCAGACGGTCGAGATTAGGCATGGCCACCACTATGGTGCTGTAGTGAGTCAACGCTGGAAATTCAGCGTTTTCGTCAGCCACGTCAACCACAGTGGTGGGGACTTTCATATCAAGCAGAATCTGGTCGAGCATGGCTTCGGCATCGCTGACGCCCTCCTGCGAACTGTCGACCACCAACAGATTCGTAGCTTTTTCGCCAGCGATGGCATTGGCTGCAGGAATGGCTTTGTTTCGATCCAAATACGTGATGTCGAACCGCGTGACACCGTAATGCACGCCCAAGCTTTCCACCAGCAACACCAATGCGATGGCCATGAACACGGCCCACACTTTGACCAAACCTTGCCAGCGGAATCGTTTCCACTTGGCCAACACGTCTGACAGGAATCCTCTGATCATGCGCGTTCAGTCTCCTTGGTTCCGGTCCAGAACCGCAGCACACGTCTTCCTTGGCCACCGAGATAAATATGCTTGCTTTCGATCTGCTGAACAGTGTGGCGCAACGCATCGCCATCATTGCGTGCGGCATCGAGTCGTAGACGCATCAGCCATACATCGCCTTGATCCGGCCACTGTTCCATAGCGCCGTCAATGGTGTGCGCGGCATCATCAAAGAGTCCAAGATCGATTTGCATTTGCGCAAGACGGCACGCAACGTAATAATCGCCATGTTGGCGAAGTCGTTCCTGCAATACTTCGGCATATCGCTGCTTCTGCAACTGCAATGCGTATCCTTGCGCAATACCGGAATTGATATATCGTTCCAGCGCATCGCAATAGCGTTCCAACATCGTTTCGGAATTTCGATGCTGCAGATAATCGTTGCGGCAGCGCTGCAATGCAAGATCTTCCTTGGCACTGATCTGTGCCATGGCGGTAGCCGCGTAATGCACGACCTCCACATCCTCATTCAGTCGGGCCTGCGACAGCACATCGATATAATGGCTGGGATTGTCGTTGAGAATGGACATCACCAGACTGCGACGCTGACTCGAATCGTTGACGATCAGCGCCTCTTCCAGCGGCACGGTATTGGCGAAATCGGTACGTTCCTCAACGAGAATGCTTCGACGTTCCTCATCGTCCACGCGCATCTGTTCGAGATCTGGAGCCGTATGCTCGCCCGCACGAATCAGCGTACGCACATGCAGCAAGAGCACGCATAACGGCCCCCACAGCGGCACCAACAGCATAAAAGGAAGCAGACGCCCTTCCACACGAAGCACGCCAAAACGAGACAATACGCACATCAGCACGCATACCAGCACATGTATGACGATAAGCAGCATCGTCACTACCGTTGTGTTCATGCCGTGCCGCCCTCGTGCGATTCGGCGGCCACTTGTTCCGAAGCCTCATCCAGCAGCGCGTCTTCCTCTTGCCCGGAAACGCGTGTCACATGCAATCCAGCTTGGGCCAAACGCTTGTTGATGATAGGCAGCTCATGCTTGCCGGCCTGGTTCATCAACACATACACGTTGCCGTCTTGCAGTACACCCGCCTCGTCCGTCTGACGAATGGCCCCCATGAGACGGCTGCCATTGTCTTGCCAAGCATCATCCACACGCAGCAGCAGGTGATCGCCCATATGGTCGTGCTTGAGTTCGTTGGCGGCAAGCACTTTGGGTAGAAACGCCCGAGTGTTCAGGAATTCGGTGCCCGGCACCAGCATCGCCTGACGCGCCACATTCTCATAGTCGAACGCACGCACCATCGCGGATTCCACCAAGCCGCACATGATGGTGAACAGGTTCTGGAAGTACAGATTCATTTGGTCGGGCTGCGCTTTGGCAAGCACAATCACCACGGCCAGCTTGCCATCGGCATGCACGCCTGCCGCATACATCGGAAGGTCCGGTTCGAGATTGCGGTTTACCCACAATCCACCATGATCCAAAGCTGTAATAATGTTGGCATAATTCTCAAGCAGCGCCGACTTGCTGAACAGGGATTCGGTTTGCGGACTCGCAGCCATCAAACGCGCGAATCGACCGCCGCTGTCAATGCGGTAAACACCGAAACTATCGCCGCCCAATGTGTCTTGCATAATGCGAATGGTCGTGTGATACAGCTTTTGCGGCTGCACTTCGTCCAATTCACGTGTCATCGCATACATTTTGCCGAAACTGTCACGCCTGCCGATAATCTGCCCGCGCAGCATACGACGATCATCGAGCACATCGTGGTACAGGTCACGCAGGAACGCAAGTCGTTCACGCAGCAAACTGTTTTCGTCACGCATGAATCGCAGGTTTTCGCGATTACGCAGCTACACATACCCGCATACTGCGCCGGCAACGAAATACACCACAAACGCAAGCCAGTTCGACGTGTCGTAAAACAGCGGAGCGAATGAAGCGCCCTTCGATGCATACGACAACGCCATGCCGACACATGCGAGCGCGGCCGCGAACACGCCTGCGTTCAGTCCGTGCATCGTGCCGACGATCACCACGAAAAACAGGCGCAAATCCACGGTTCCCAACTGGCTGTTGCCTTGTACCGCGGTGCGAAGCAGTTCTTCCAATATGAACGCGATGAAGATTTCGATTGCGATCCATGGTTTTGAATGGTTGCGTAGAAAATCCCAGACCGGGTGCTTCTTGGATTGTTCCTGAGCACGCGCTTCTTTCCAGCGCTGAAGCACAGGGGGAAGATCCTGTTTGAGCGAATATCGCGGCGACCAGCCATAGCGCAATCGCAGCACATGATCGTCTGCTGGGTAATGTTGGGGTCTGTCTTCGCCAAAAGTCACCGATAATCCGGGAAATGCCGCGCTGATCGCATCAGCCAAATCACCGTATGTGAAGTCGAACACGTTGGGCACATGGAAGATTTCGCTTTCGGCGGTCCAATCGTCGAACATGCGGTAGATCAGTTCGGCAAGATCGTCGGCGCAGAGAAAGCATGTCTGTTGCTGTTTGCGTTCGCAGAATGAGATCGACCCTGCCGATGCCTGTTCGAACAGTCTGCCGAAATATGCGGTTGCTCCATTGCGCTCGGGTGCATACAAGTATGGACAGCGAATGATTTTCGCTTCCAGACGGTAGGTGCGCGCGTAATACAGGCAGAGTTCTTCCGACGCTCGAGACATCAGACTTTTGCTGGTATCACGTACGTCGGCGTTTTCCGGATAGGTGAATTCGGATTCCGGTCCGCATACCATCAGCATTTGCGTGGATCTGTTACGTATGGCGTGCAGCAATCTGCGAAGATATCCGAGATCGCCGTCACGCTCACTTCGCGGGGTGAGGCCTTCGGAAAAGAATACGATGCGATCGAATTCGTATGTGGTAAGAGTTTCGGCAAGGGTGTTGGCGTCAGACATGTTGACGATTCTGAGACGGTCATTGCCGTCTACGGTGCCTTCTCGTTCCGCTATCACCACATGGTCTCGGGGAAAGGAATGCTGAATCCACTGCTTGGTAATGAAGTCGGTGTTGCCGACCAGAAGCACTTCCATGCCGCACCCAGCGAATACTCCCTTAACGGGGTTACGGCATAACTCTGCCCACAAACCCCATTGTTACTGCCTTACGGTGTTCCAGTGTAGCCAAACAGCAGACAGACTCCCCCTCTAACGGAGGTTTTCTTAGTCATTTCTCAGTAACTCGCAAGTCAACATGACTTGCGTCGACCATTTTAGGGGGCTTACCCGCAATGCGAGCGCGTATTCAACCAACAGCCGGCATCAGTGGCTTGGCGCTAGACATACGGCCGCAATCGTCATGCGTGTGGGCAAAAACAAAGAAACCTCGGATGTTTCCGAGGTTTCAAAGCCATGGTGGCTCCGAGCGGCATCGATCCGCTGACCTAACGATTTTCAGTCGTTCGCTCTACCAACTGAGCTACAGAGCCATGAACAGGAATCTGTTCGAGCGACCCCGGCCGGACTTGAACCGGTGACCTCCGCCGTGACAGGGCGGCGCTCTAACCAACTGAGCTACGGGGCCATTGCCACCTTGTTACCAAGGTAAGTACCCCCTGAGAGAGTCGAACTCTCGTTGTCAGATTGAAAGTCTGGTGTCCTAACCGTTAGACGAAGGGGGCGCTTTCAGCGTTTCCGCTTGACAACTCGCTTAACTATACGCGAATCATCGAAACATGCAAGTCTCGGCGTGTCGCAACGTTGCGGAATTGTGGAAACCATGCTGTCCACATGTTGAAGATCGTTGGAATAAAGCCATTTCAACACATGAACAGCACAACATGAAGCCTCATACGCGGCGATAGGTGAAGTCATGAATCACACGACCGGCAGCAAGTCCTTTTTTCTCGAAATTCGTCAAAACTCGACCAGAAAAACGTTCGGATTCACTGAAATCGGCGTGTCGCAGACTTGCGGCTTCGCCGGCATTTCCCTTGCCGACATGCTCAACCGGCAGACTCACCGTCAACGTGCCGTCATTATGGAATCCTTCAATACCATCCATGACCTCATGCACATGCAATGCATAGTCTTCAATATCGGTAGCGATACGCCACACTCCTCCAGCCTGCAGCGTGCGATGAATCTCACCGGCAAGCTCCGGTTGTACGATGCGGCGCTTGTGATGACGCATCTTGGGCCATGGATCAGGGAAGAAAGTCCACACTTCGGCGATCGAGCCATCTGCGGCGGCTTTGAAGAGTTCGGGAGCGTTGACCTGTGCGATGCGCAGATTGGCAAGGCCTTGCTTGCCCGCAAGCAGCATGGTGTGCGCCACACCTGGATCGTAAACTTCGAGCGCCAGAAAATTCATTTCTGGGTGTTCGGCGGCCGCGGCAACCACGTTTTCGCCCTGACCGGTGCCAATTTCCACAATCAGAGGATTGGCATTGCCCCACGCTTCCGCAATATACGGCTGGTCGAACACCAGATCGTTTCGCACGTCAAGGGAGCCTTCACCTGCATTGATATTCAAAAGATAGGTATCGGCATAGGTATCCCACGCACGCTGCAAACGCGCGTCGAGCCTGGCGGAACGACGCACGAAAGAAAGCACCTTGCGCCCATACAAGGCAGGACGCCGACCAGCATCAGCCTGTAGTTCACCTTGCGTTTTTGACATGTTTTGTTCGTTTTCGCCGTTAACTTGATTTTCAGTCGGCGTGTTCACATCTTCTTGCATACCCTATTTATAGAGGAAACGCAGGAACGGAGCGATTATGTGCGTTACTGTTCATGTGCTATACTCAAATTGTTCAAAAATGTAACAAACTAGAGCAAAAGTGAACAATGTTCGTTGAACGTTTAGTTTTTCCGAATCAAAGCGCTTTATCGCTCATTTGGAGGAAAGGCCAGAACATGACAGTTCTCGTCACTGGTGGGTGCGGCTACATCGGCGCCCACGTCGTCCACGCTCTTCATCAGGCCGGCGAACAGGTCGTCGTCGTTGACGATCTGAGCTACGGCAAGCCAACCCGCATCGAAGGCTCCCGCCTGTACGGCATGGATATCGCCGCTCCGGGTGCCGGCGAACGTCTCGCCGAAATCATGAAGGCCGAAGGCGTCGACTCCGTCATTCATTTCGCCGCTCGAAAGCAGGTCGGCGAGTCCGTTGAGAAGCCGCTGTGGTACTACCAGCAGAACATCAACGGCATGCTCAACGTACTCATCGGCATGCGCGACTCCGGCGCCAAGAAGCTCGTCTTCTCCTCTTCCGCAGCCACCTACGGCGTTCCGCCGGTCGACGTGGTGCCGGAAGACGTCGTTCCGATGCTGCCGATTAACCCGTACGGCCAGACCAAGCTGTTCGGCGAGTGGATGGCTCGCGCCTGCGAAGAGCCGTACGGCATTCGCTTCTGCGGTCTGCGCTACTTCAACGTGGCCGGCTGCGGTCCGGTCGAGCTCGAGGATCCGGCAATCCTGAACCTCATTCCGATGCTGTTCGACCGCCTGAAGAAAGGCAAGGCTCCGGCGATCTTCGGCGACGACTACCCGACTCCGGACGGCACCTGCGTGCGCGACTACATCCACGTCTCCGATCTGGCCGACGCCCACATCGCCGCCCTGAAGTATCTGGACCGCGACGAGCGCAAGTACGACGCCTTCAATGTCGGCACCGGCGAAGGCACCTCCGTGCGCCAGATCGTCGATGAGGTCAAGAAGGTTACCGGTCTGCCGTTCAAGGAGGCCGTCATGGGCCGTCGCGCGGGCGATCCGCCGCACCTGATCGGTTCCCCGAAGCGCATCAACGAAGAGATGGGTTGGCACGCACAGTACAACGTGGAAGACATCGTGAAGTCCGCCTGGGCAGCATGGCAGGCCAATCCGGAACACCACATCGACGTCGAAACCTGGAAGCAGGCCGACTGATTCCACCAGCAATTCGTAGTGTCGTGAGCGACAACACGGCACCGCAACGGTAACGGCCGGTCGCATATGAGAAGTTTTCCCCTCATATGCGACCGGCCGTTGCTTTTCTTCCCTACTACTGCCGCAGTTTAAGCAAATACTTTCTTTCAGCAATTCATACGAATATTCATCGATGACACGCCGAAATTTGCACGATAGCGACTTTGCCGTAATATATCTATCTGTTGCCAGTCGCAAGGCTGAAACAACGGCCCCGTAGCTCAGTTGGTTAGAGCGCCGCCCTGTCACGGCGGAGGTCACCGGTTCAAGTCCGGCCGGGGTCGCTTTTTTATTTTTCATTTCTATTTTTCTCTGATTTACATCAATTGCGCAATATTACTTTTGCAATCTCTTGCGATTTCTTAAGATCTTTCGAAATCATTGAAATCATACGGATACAAGAAAGCCCGGCTCTTGCGAACCGGGCTTTTCGACGGAAAAAATCGTATGCAATCGTCAGAGCTGCCGCTCAACCCAATCAACGATGAACGGGGCTACTTCCTCAATCTGGTCAATCGCCACTTCGAATTCGCGGGCGCCGCCATACCAAGGATCAACCAAATCAATCTCACTTTCGTAGCCTGCGACAGGCTTGGCAAGATTCGGATCGAAACTACGGTACATATGCACGTTCTCACACTTGGCCTGCGGCAGCTGACGCAGTAGCGCACGCATATGCGAAGCGGTCATCGGCAGAAACAGGTCGGTACGCTCGATCTCATCGCGGGTGATGCGATGGGCGAAATGATGTGCCGGCAGCTCATATCCACGCTCACGGAGCACCTTGACGGCACGACGATCGATCGGATTGCCATACTCTTCGTCGCTCACGCCACTGGACTCGACGTTGACCTTGTCGGCAAGGCCACGACGCTCGAATTCAGTGCGCAGAATGATTTCGGCCATGGGAGAACGGCAGATATTGCCGGTACACACGGTCATCACGGTATACATACGGTTACTCCTCGCGATTCTTCGCATACGTCATGAAACGGAATCCGGCGATATCTCCGGAACCCTTCCGCGTGTTCTGCCACACGCCCTCTTCAAGCACCTTCCAAGCGCCGGATTCCACCAGCGACTTCACGTCGGGCGCGTAGGTATCGGCATCGGCATGCATGCTGATCTGCGTCACATACGCCTTGTCCGCAAATGGCATGGCCTCACGGAACAGCTGGCCGCCACCGATAATCCAGATTTCGCTGCGGTCGAGACCGTCATCCGGAATGGCTTCCTGTCGTGCCAGATCAAGCGCATCATCCAGACTGTCGACCACGGTCGCTCCCGGCGCAGTGTAAGCCGGATCACGCGAAACCACGATATTGTCGCGATTCGGCAGCGGACGATACTTCGGGCTCAGGGACTCCCACGTCTTACGCCCCATGATGACCGGATGCGAGACGGTAAGCTCCTTGAAACGCCTCATATCCTCGGGCAGATGCCATGGCATGCCACCCTCGAATCCGATGGCGCCGTCATGACCTTCCTTGTCACAGGCCTGCGCCCAAATCAGATTCACCGAGAACGTCTTGGGGGAAATCATCGCCCCAATCCTCCTCGTCCTCAAGCCCGGCAAGTCCGGGCTCGGGTTCGTGATAGCCACTGCGGCTACTGTCATGCTCCATTTCACTCACTCCTTGCAGTCGAACTAGGGTCAGTAGTCTAACGTCTGGCGACGACTCTCAGACCGCCACCGGCGCCTTGATGGTTGGATGGTGCTGGTAGCCGACGATTTCAAAATCACTGTAATCGTAATCGAACAGCGAATCGGCTTTGTTAATACGGATCTGCGGATACGGGTATGGATCGCGGCTCAACTGCTCCAACACCTGGTCGATGTGATTGTCGTACACGTGGCAGTCGCCACCCGTCCACACGAACTCCCCCGGCTGCAGTCCCGCCTGCTGAGCGATCATCAACGTCAACAGCGAATAGGATGCGATATTGAACGGTACGCCGAGGAACATATCGCAGGAACGCTGATATAGCTGGCAGGAAAGCCTGCCGTCGGCCACGTAGAACTGGAAGAGCGCGTGGCATGGCGGCAACGCCATATTCTCCACTTCGGCAGGATTCCAAGCGGACACGACCATACGACGAGAATCCGGGTGATTCTCGACAAGATCAAGCACATTGCTGATCTGATCGATGGTACGGTTCGGATCATCGGGCGTGGGCGCCGGCCAGCTACGCCACTGCGCGCCGTATACGGGACCCAAATCGCCGTTCTCATCGGCCCATTCATCCCAAATATGCACATTGTGTTCCTGCAGCCAACGCACATTCGTGGAACCCTTCAGGAACCACAGCAACTCATAGGCAAGTCCCTTGAAAAACCACCGTCTTCGTCGTGAGCAGCGGAAAATACTCGCTCAGGTCGAATCGCATCTGCTGGCCGAACAGGCTGACGGTACCAGTGCCCGTACGATCGGACTTCAACGTGCCTTCCGTCAGGATCTTGCGCACAAGGTCTTCATATGGCATGGGAATGTCGGTTTCCGGGCGTGCCGGAATACGGGTACGGATATCTGCAAGTTGTTCAGGTGTCAAAGCCATGGTTGCAAGCTTAACAGTACAGAACGGCAGGTCAAGCATATGCCACCCGCGCGTTGATTGTTTACGCTTTTCGGAATGCCTCCTAGCGAACAGGCATCAATGGATTACATTAGGTATGTAAGCGAGGAGCGAATGGCGCTCCCGGCAAGACGATGAGGAGTTCACCATGGGCAAGAGACTGTGGGTCGAGCGTAACAAAGACGGTTCTTGGGATGCTTTCGGCGAGGATGGCGCGCATATCAAGTTCGGCAAGGGTTCGTGGACAGTTCACGCCGGCGACCTGATGAAGATCGCGCTGGCCGGTTGCGCCGCACTGTCAAGCCAGTTCGCCATCGAGCATACGCTGGGCGAGGGCAAGGGCGCGAAAAGTCGTTGTGGACGGCACCTATGACGCCGACAATGACGCATACATCGGTTTCGACGAACAGGTGGTCATCGACGCCACCGACGCCGGTCTGAGCGATGAGGATGCGGCAAAGCTTAAGGAACGCGTCACTCGTCATATCGACAAGGGCTGCACGGTGAAGCATACGTACGTGGAGAAGACTCCGGTCCGCATGGACGTCACCATCAAGCACTGACG
>ENA-OQES01000185-OQES01000185.1-human-gut-metagenome-genome-assembly--contig:-NODE-185-length-26911-cov-4.683766_pt1 | contig 26911 bp, 31 predicted proteins | sample MGYA00242798_ERZ504641 | MGnify/ENA primary metagenome ERZ504641 (study PRJEB26092, sample SAMD00036327) | human gut metagenome | host: Homo sapiens | study: EMG produced TPA metagenomics assembly of...
TGCTCCGTGCTGTACAGCACCATCAGGTGGTTGGCACTGGCTTCCAGCTGGGATTTTGCCTGACGGAGGTTCGCTTCTTCGGTCTCGTTCATCTTTTCAGGCTTATCCTTGCGCAGGCAGCGGCGCAGGCTGGCAAGGTCGTTCTTGACTCGGTTCTTCTCGTCCTTGTCCAGCTCCATTTTTGCACTTTGGGAGAGGGGCCCTCATCCACCTTGTAAGCCAGCATCTCGGCCTGGTTGTGGAGCTCCAGCCGCTCCCTGCGGCGGGTATCCTCCTCCTCGTAGGCGGCGGCATCGGCCATGGCGCGCTGGATCTCGTTCTCAGAAAGATTGGTGCTGCCGGTGATGGTGATGTTCTGCTCCCGGCCGGTGCCCAGATCCTTTGCAGACACCTTGACCACGCCGTTCACGTCGATATCAAAGGTGACCTCGATCTGGGGCTTGGAGGAGAAGCCGGAGCGGATGCCGGTGAGCTTGAATTTGCCCAGGCTCTTGTTGTCGCGGGCAAAGTGGCGCTCCCCCTGCAGCACGTTGATCTCCACGCTGGTCTGCATGGGGCGGGCCGTGGTAAAGATCTGGCTCTTGCGGGTGGGGTATCATACTGTTGCGGGTGATGAGGGGGGTGGCCACGCCGCCCAGCGTCTCAATGGACAGCGTCAGCGGGGTGACATCCATCAGCACAAGGCCCTGCGCGGCCGCACCGGTGGCACCGGCCAGCTTTCCGCCACCCTGCAGCAGACCGCCCTGCACAGCGGCACCCATGGCCACGCATTCATCGGGGTTCAGGGTGTGGCTGGGCTCACAGCCCAGCAGCTCCCGGACCTGCCGCTCCACAGCGGGCATCCGGGTGCTGCCGCCCACCAGCAGGACTTTGCCCAGCTGGCTGACGGAAATCCCGGCATCCCGCAGGGCGTTCTGCACCGGCTGAACGGTGCGGGCCAGCAGGTCACCGGTCATCATCTCAAACTGGGGGCGGCCCAGGCTCAGATCCAGATGGTGAGGGCCATCCTTGCCCACCGCGATAAACGGCAGGTTCAGCTGGGCGGAAAGCGCACTGGAAAGCTCCTTCTTGGCCTTTTCCGCTTCCTCCTTCAGGCGGCCCATGGCGGCGGGGTCCTTGGTCAGATCGATGCGGTCAGATCTGCGGAACTCCGCCACAGCCCACTCGACGATGCGCTCGTCAAAGTCATCGCCGCCCAGATGGGTATCGCCGCCGGTGGCCAGCACCGTAAAGGTGCCATCCTCGATCTCAATGATCGAAACATCAAAGGTGCCGCCGCCCAGATCATAGACAGGATCTTCTGGGGAGCTTCGTTGTCCAGGCCATAGGCCACTGCGGCGGCGGTGGGTTCGTTGATGATGCGCAGAACATTCAGGCCCGCAATGCGGCCCGCGTCCTGAGTGGCCTTGCGCTGGCTGTCGTCCAAAAATAGGCAGGCACGGGTGATGACGGCCTCGGTCACCGGTTCGCCCAGGTAGCTCTCGGCATCGCGGCGGATCTTGGTCAGGATCATGGCGCTGATCTCCTGCGGGGTCAGGTCTCTGCCATCGATATGCATCCGGTGATCAGAACCCATGTACCGCTTGATGCTGGACACCGTGCGGCCTGAGTTTGTGGCAATCTGGCGCTTTGCCGCGCCGCCCACCAGACGCTCGCCATCCTTGGTAAGGCCACCACGCTGGGGGTGTGCGCTCACCTTCGGCGTTGGTGATGACCACAGGCTTGCCGCCTCCACCACCGCCACGCAGGAGTTGGTGGTACCAAGGTCAATTCCGATCACTTTGCTCATAGTGCTTGTCCTCTTTTTCTTCGGCGCAGAATATTTCCTTGAATATCTTACCGGTTTCCTATGACGATTTTCTTAGAACAAATGTAAAGAAACTGTGTTTCAGGCGTTTTTATCGTCGGCCAGCAGCTGATCGGTCAGCAGTTCAGCCTCCCGCAGCCAGTCGGCAGCATCCGTTTCGCCCTCGGCCTGCAGGATCCGAAAGCCCTGCACGGCTTCGGCCACCTGCAGCAGCGCCTTTTTGCGAGAGAGGTACTGGGTCTCGTACTGGGCAAGACGCAGGCAGACCTGCGGAGTGTAGGCGATGTCCGGCACCTCCCGGGCAGCGCTCTGGGCGCGGCGGTAGTATTGCAGGGTCTCAGCCATCTCCCCGCCCGATGCAGCACAGTCATGCCCCCAGGGCGATCATGGCCTGCACCTCCCCGGCCTGTGCGGCCTTTTTCCACATCCGCCGGGCCTGGGTCTTATTCTTCCGGGTACCCCGGCCATAATACAGGCAGTGCCCCCAGGGCAGAAAGCGCCTCTGCGCTGCCCGCCTCGGCGGCGGCAGTGTAGCGGGCCGCTGCCTCCGGCCAATCCCCGGCCCGGGCGGCGGCGTGCCCGGCTTCCAGCTCCTGAGCGCCGGGGTTGTCGCTCCCCCGCTCCGATCTCAGCAGCCCGCTGAGCAGGGAGACATCCAGCGTAGCAGAGCTTGTCCACGGGTCCAGCACCACACCATCGATGCCGTCCGTTTCCAGCGCATACTCCATGGCGCTGCGCAGGCTGCGCTCCACCATGGGGCGGGTGGCGCTGGCCTTTTCCGCCTCGGCGTTCTTTACCGAGGTGAACAGCGGCAGATAGTGCCGCTCTTTCCGGGCGTGGAGCAGCCAGGGCGGCAGGCCCTCGGCTCGCTCCTCCGGGATGGGCAGGTGTGCCCAGGGGGCGGCCCCGCTCTTGGGGGTCCACCGCCGCATCCAGCGGCACCAGCACCTTGGTCTGCAATTCCAGCGCATAGTTCAGGGCGTTCATCAGGCTCCAGAAATGTTCCTCGTTCTGCTCCCGGTACAGCCGCGCCACGGCCTCCTCCACAAACGGGCAGCCTGTGCCCACCGGCCCGTACTGCGGCGCAGTCCGCTTTTTTCCGCTGCCCACCGGCCGGAAGCGCCGACCGCCCATGTTGTATGCCATTTATCTCACCCTTCTTTTTCATCAATAGGATAAGTATAGCAGGAATCCGCAAATTTCACAATATTTTCCCGCAGGCAGCCGAACGCAGAAACAGCAGGCGGCTGCACATGGCCGTCTGCTGTTCGGTTCACTCTTCTGCCGACTCCTCCGCATCGTCCAGATAGTCCTCGATGCTGCCGATGCTGTACCGGTTCTCGTTGGCTTCCACGCTCCGTGCACTGGCATCGTAGCAGGCTTCCAGAATGGGCATCACTGGCTGCTGGCCCTCCGGGTCGGTCAGATGTCCGATGGCCCGGGCCTCATAGTAGTTGTCGATGATCTGGTTCACGATCCGCTTGCGGTCACGGAGCGGAGTCTGCAGGTTGGCCAGCTGCTCCTGCCGGATGCCGCAGCTGTTGCTGCCGTGGTCACCGAACAGGATGTAATACTCCTGCTCGATCTCCAGCGGTGCAGCCTGATGCAGATAATAATCCGCCAGTGTCCTCCGCTTCTTTTCGGTGCTGAAGCCCTTGATATCCTCCATGCCGCGCGGAAAGAGTTCCGGATGCCGGATCCACATTTCATAGGGCCCCACCGGCAGGTGCAGAGTATCGAATACATCCAGATAATCCTCCAGCGCAATGCGGATCTCGCCCCGCTCCCATTTCTGAATGGTGCGCTTGTCCCGCCCCAGCATATCCGCAAGCTCCTGCTGGGATCTGCCCGCCACGTTCCGGGCAAAGGCAATGGCTTCCCCGATTCGGTTCCGGTAGTTGGTCATATTCTTTCCCTCCTGACACACACTTGTCCACCAGGCATTCCAACGTCTGGCGACATAAAATACTTTCCTCTGGATAAAAGGATAATGGTTTGTCCCGCCTTCTGTCAAGAGTTGCAAATTCAATCACTTCACGTCAAATTTTTGTCAAATGTGTCATTCAAGCCGGACAGCCGCCTTTTTTGCAGAGATTTCGCCGCTCTGTGGGGCAGCCGCTCCCTGTCTTAAACAACATTCGGGCCATTTTGTCCTTTTTCACCTGCCGGAGGCGGCCGGATGTGTCAGGTACATCACACCATGCAACGCAAAATATTTTTGAAAAAAATTCCTCTTCGGCAAGTTTTTCCCAGCGCATCCGTTTCCATACACGCAAAAACCGCCCATAGCTGTCAAAAACAGCCATGGGCGGGTGCTTTTTCTTTATGCCAGTTTATTCAGCCTTACGGCAACGTAGGGGTCAGGGAGCTTGAGCTCGTCAGCAAGGTCGGCTTCAGATTCGTACTTCTCCGCCGCCATGCCCACCACAACGCTGCACACGTCAAAGCGTCCGGCGGGCGAAAGGGCCGTGACCTTGGCTTCTCCATCGGCAATGGCGGTCACCACGCCATCCGCATCCACGGTAACGACACCCGGGTTGCTGCTGACCCATGTAATGGGCACGCTGCCGCCGCCTTCCACCGCAACGGTGGCCGTCAGGCGCTCCTGGGTGCCCACGATGCGGAGCAGCAGGTCACTCTTGTTCAAAGTCACCTTGCCGATATCCGAAGTCACCGTGACGCTGCACCGCAGAGCCTGGCCGTTGGAGACCATTGCCGTGATGGTGGTGGTGCCCGCCGCCTGAGCCGTGACAAGGCCCTTGTCGCTGACTGTGGCAACCTCAGGGTTGCTGCTCATCCACTGGTAGACATAGAGGAAGGAGTGGTCGCTGTTGGTCAACTGGAGCTGATGGGTGGGGTGCAGGTCATTGTACTGCAGCACAAGACTCAGGCTGGTGGTATCCAGCGTGGGCTTTTTTGCTGGCCGCTTCTTCATTTTTGCGGGTCACGGTCACCTTGCAGGCGGCACGTTCGCCGTGGTCGGAGATGGCGGTGATGATGGCAGTGCCTGCATTGCGGCCCGTCACCTTGCCGTCGCCATCCACCGTGGCAACATTGGAGTTGCTGCTCATCCAGACGATGAAGTAATAATCGCTCTGTCCGCTGGTGTACAGGTAGCCCTTGGGGCGGGGGTCATCATCGGTGATCTCCAGCTCCATCTCGGTCAGCTCCAGTTCCAGCTTGGAGCCGGTTCCGGTCAGGCCTGTCAGCACACCGGGCGCGGCCTGCGCGGGCAAAGGGGCAGCCAGCAGGGCCCCGCTCAGAGCCAGCAGGGCCAGAAGCCGCCCCGCGGTTTGGAATTTCCATTTCATTGGGTCGAACTTCCCTCCTTGTTTCATCCCATGGGATCAAAGGAATGCCGCACACATGGAAAAATTTCGCGTCCATGATTTTTCTCACTACTGATTCATTTTACACGTCCGGCCAATGTGGGTCAAGTTTTTCGCCCAAAGTGCTGTGCTTTCGCACCCGATTTCGTGGACTATACCAGTTTTTCCGGAAAATTTTGTGCAAAAAGAACGCCGCAGTCCCGGCGTGGGAGCTGCGGCGTTCCGGACAGGATCAATAATTGTGCTTTTTCAGCTCAAAGTAGCTCTGGGGATGTGCGCAGACCGGGCACTTCAGGGGAGCCGACTTGCCGATATAGGTGTAGCCGCAGTTCCGGCACTGCCAGACCTGCTGCTCTTCCCGGGCAAAAACCTTGTTGTTCTTCAGGTTCTCGGCCAGCTCACGGTAGCGCTCCTCGTGCTCTTTCTCGATCTGCGCCACCATGGTGAACAGGGCAGCCAGCTGGGTAAAGCCCTCTTCCTTGGCCTCTGCGGCCATCCGGGGGTACATCTCGGTCCACTCGTCGTGCTCGCCGCCGGCTGCCATTTCCAGGCAGGTCATGGTATCGGGGATGGAGCCGCCGTTCAGGGCCTTGAACCACATCTTGGCGTGCTCCTTCTCGTTGGCAGCCGTCTCCTCAAAGATCGCTGCCAGCTGCTCATAGCCCTCCTTCTTGGCCACGCTGGCGAAGAAGGTATACTTGTTGCGGGCCTGGCTCTCGCCTGCAAAGGCTTCCCACAGGTTTTTCTCGGTCTTGGTACCCTTGAGTTCCATATTCATGCTCTCCTTTTGTTTGTGCGGTATATCATTTCGCCGCCGGTGACCGCCGGGGCGTTCTTTCTGCACTGATTATACCAGAGTTCCGAATTGAAATCAAGAATAATTCCTATTTATTTTGAGAATATTTCTCAGTTATGCTGTTTCAGGGCGCAGACTGCAATGCTCAAAGCGCTCCATGCCGCCTGATACATCAGGACAGCTGCCACCGACAGGGTGCCGATGCTGCCCGCGTAGGTCAGCAGAACACCGATGACCACCGAGAACCAGACCGAGACCATCTGCACCGTGGTGGCGCTCGTCTCGGCGTTCTGGGCCTTTTCCGCCGCGCGCAGGCCGCCGATCAGGCTGGCAAAGCCCTTATCATGCAGCATACAGCAGCGGGCAGTCTCGTCCGGCTGGGCAGGGGTCAGCGCGCTGCACTGCTCCTGATCCAGCAGAGTGATCATCCCCTCGGGCAGATGGTAAGCCTCGGTGATGTGGCGGGCCGTCAGGCTGGGGTCCTCACAGGTGACCAGCAGGCGGATGTTCTCCCGCTGCAGCACCTCCAGCCCGCGGGCGGCGTTGCGGCCGCCCACATAATGGAGCACGAACATGGCGTGCAGGCTGCCGGAAACAGCCAGATACAGGATCTGCAGCGCGCCGTTCTGGGAGTGCTCATCCTCGTACTCCTGCTCAGGCAGGGGCACGCCCTCCCGCTCCATGTACAGCCGGTTGCCGATGAGCACCCGGTTGTTATCGCACCAGGCGGCAAAGCCAAGGCCGTGGTGGACCTCCAGATCCTTCACAGGGTACAGGATCTCGGTGCGGTCCTCGATGATCTGGCGGAACAGGCCCCGCAGGGTCTCGCAGCTGTGGTTGAGGATGCTGGCCGCATAAAGGATGGCGCGGTCGATGCGGCCGCCCTTGAAGATGCGGATATCCTCCAGGTTCACGCTGTCGGCGGTAAAGAGCTCGTCGGCATCCACCTGCACGGTATCCACGCCGCCCAGCTCCTCAATGGCAGCCCAGCCGGGCACCACGGCACCGGCGGCGGCTGCGGTCTTTTGCAGGCGCAGAGAAGCGATGCCCGCAACCAGGGTGGAGGACAGCGGTGCACCCATGCAGAGCATGGAGGTCAGGGCTGCGGCCATGCCGTTGGGCCCGCCGCCAAACAGCAGGAACACCAGCCCGCTGAGCACGGCGGCACCCAGCAGGATCAGGGCTGTCTTGCGGGCGCGGCGCTCACTGGCGCGCTCCCCGAAGCTCTGCTCCACCAGCGCCTCGTCCCACTGGACAGGGCGGCTGAGCAGCACCCAGGGGTCTTTCTGATCCAGGCTCCGGGCCAGCACCCGGATCAGGTCCTTATCCCGGACACGGAACGCGCCCTGCAGCCCCTCGGGGGATCGGGCGGCAAGGTCATAGCCGTTTCTGACGGCAGTCAGCAGGACACGGCTGCCCAGCAGGGCCAGGAACAGGCCCAGTGCGGCCACGCCGGAAAGCAGCGTCCAGCTGGAGTTCTGATAGCTCTGGGCGTTGAGCAGGGCGACCGCAGCCTGCACCAGCGCACCGCAGGCGGCCAGCGCCGGCATGGTGTCTGCACTGGGGCGGCCCTTGAGGCCCTGCAGGCCATCCCGCAGGACAGGCCAGCCCACAGCCAGCGCACCGGCCAGAAAGAGCAGGTTGGCGGCATAGAACGCCGCCGGGGCGATCACGGGTCAAGGGAGGCCACAGGGGCCAGCAGCCCCTCGGCAACAAGGCCAAAGTGGAGCAGTACCACGGCAAGGATGCCCTCCAGCACACACCGCAGCGTCAGCTCCGCGCCCATCCGGCGGAGCTTCTCCCCCACCTGCTCGGGCGTTTCCGGCTCGGTTTCTTCTTCAGGCTTCTCCGCAGCCTCCGGCACGGCGGGGGCCGCTTCCTCAGCAGGCTGGGCCGGGGCCTCCTCTGCCGGGGCGGCAGGCCGGGCGGGTGCTTCGTCCTCTTCCAGCCCCATCAGCGGCAGGCTCATGCTGTCGTCCTTGCTTGGGGGCCTCGGTGCGGGTAGGGGCCTGCGGCTCGTTCTCGTCCGCGCCCTTGCCAAAGAACTGGAAAGCCGTTTCCGGTTCCGGCTCAACCTCTGGCGCGGCTTCCGGGGCAGACTTTGCCTGCTTTACCGACTGATCCTCGGCAAACACCATGGGGATGGCCGGGCCCTCAGGCGCTGCGGGAGCTTCCGGCTCCACGGCCAGCACCTCTTCGGGGGCATCCTGCACCTCCTCCACCGGGGCGGGCTTGGGGGTGCCATAGAGCATGGCCTTGAGTTCGGCCATCTCTGCATCCTCCTGCTGCTCCTGCGGGGTCAGGGGTTCCCGGCGGCGGGGCGGCTCCGGCTTTTTCTCGGGCTGGGGTGCGGGCCGGGGTTCCGGCTTCGGCGCTGCGGGGGCTTCCGGCGCGGTGGGCAGAGCCACAGGCTCTGCTTCCTCCAGCTCTCCGGGCTCCAATGCCAGCTCCAGGCCGGCCTCGGCTTCTTCCTCATGGCCCAGCACGATCTCACCCGTGGGCGGCAGCTCATTCTGCACGGCCGGGGCGGCGGCAGGCTCCTCTTTGTCCTTTTCGCGGTGAAAGAGCTTGCCCAGCAGGCTGCTGGTGCTCTCCTTTTCCTCATCGCGGCGCTTCATCTCTTCGGGCACCTGTGCCACGCTGGTGCTGAAAAATCGTGCGGAACTTCTCGTTCTGCGCATCGATCTCTTCCTGTGTCAGCTCTTTGCGCTTATCATCCTTTGGCATCCTAGTCCCTCCCTGTTCTGGTCACGGCGGTCTGGCCGCTGTTTCTTACTCTGCAGCGCGCTGGCTCTGGATCTCATACAGGATGATGCCAGCCGCCACCGAGACATTGAAGCTGTCCACACCGGTGCCCTGAGCGGCCATATCCAGCCGCACCACACCATCGCAGAGCTTTTTCACCAGCTGGGATACACCACTGCCCTCGCTGCCCAGCACCAGTGCGATGGGCCGGTCAGGTTGTTCTTGCGCAGGGGCACGCCGTCCATATCGGCACAGTAGACGAACACACCCTGATCCTTCAGGCGGCGGATGGTCTCGCCGATGTTGGCCACACGGGCCACAGGCAGGCGCTCGGCCGCACCGGCGCTGGACTTGATAACGGTGGGGGCTCACGGACGCGCCGCCCCGCTTGGGGATGACGATGCCGTGGGCTCCGCACAGCAGAGCAGAGCGCATCACCGCGCCCAGATTATGGGGGTCCTCGATGCCGTCACTCAGCACCAGGAAAGGGGGCTCCCCCTTCTCTCTGGCAACGTTCAGCAGGTCCTCCACGGTCACATATTCGATCTCGCTGGCAAAGGCGGCCACGCCCTGATGGCTCTCGGTGCCGGTCATCAGGCGCAGCTTGTTGGGGTGCACTCGCTTGACCGTGGCCCCGGCCTCCTTGGCCATGGCGGTATAGTAAGCTGCCACGGCGGGGGCCCATGCCCTCCGCGATCAGCACGGTATCCACGCCGGAACCGCTCTTGAGCAGCTCGGTCACGGGGTTTTTGCCGTAGACCAGGCTCTCATTCTTGGGCTGCTCCTCCGTGCTGCTGCGGCGGGGCGGCGCGGCATTTTCTGTTCGTCCATTGATGTGTTCTCCTTCCATTCTATGGCAAGGCGGGCCGTTTGAGCCGCGCCATGGTTTCGTTCTGTTTCAGTTTTACTATATTTTGACACTGATACATTCTAAAGTATAGCATACCCCGGCATTCTTCGCAATGTTGCCGAAGGCAAAGTTTTCCACATTCAGCAGGCTATACAATCGGTAATTCGGCTCAATTTTTTCCACATGTTGAAAACACGGTGGAAAATGTTCAAAAATCAAGTTTGTACGCCCACTTTCCGGGTGGAATTCCACAGTTTCCACCGAGTTTTCAACCTCCCGGGTTCGACACGCAAACTTTTCGCCGTACTTTTTGTAAAATTCAAGTCGGAATTATGACAATTTTTTTGAAGGGAGATCCAGTGGTTTTTGCCAGAATCTCCAACATCAAAATGCCCAATGTGAATTTGTGTTGAAAACGCCGCGGGAACCGCCTTGATTTTATCCTGTAATTGGGGTATACTACCCTTAGGTTCGTTAAAGGATGCGCAATCTTGTATCCAAAACGGCTTTTTCACCCCAAAATGATTTTGCGGAGGTAATGAATAATGTTGGTAAATGCAACCGAAATGCTGATCAAGGCACGCGATGGCCACTATGGTGTGCCCCAGTTCAACATCAACAATCTGGAGTGGACCAAGGCAGTCCTGACCGCCTGCGAGGAAATGAAGAGCCCCGTTATCCTGGGTGTCTCTGAGGGCGCAGGCAAATACATGACCGGCTTCAAGACCGTTGCCGCCATGGTCAGCTCCATGGTGGAGACCATGGGCATCACTGTTCCCGTTGCCCTGCACCTGGACCACGGCACCTACGAGGGCTGCAAGGCCTGCGTTGAGGCCGGCTTCTCCTCCATCATGTTCGACGGCAGCCACTACTCCATCGAGGAGAACGTGGAAAAGACCAAGGAGCTGGTCGCTCTGGCGCACTCCAAGGGCCTGAGCATCGAGGCCGAGGTCGGCTCCATCGGCGGCGTTGAGGACGGCGTTGTGGGCGCTGGCGAGATCGCAGACCCCGCTGAGTGCGCAAAGATCACCGATCTGGGCATCGACTTCCTGGCTGCCGGCATCGGCAACATCCACGGTGTTTACCCCGCCAACTGGAAGGGCCTAGACTTTGAGGCTCTGGACCGCATCCACAAGGCTACCAACAACATTCCTCTGGTCCTGCACGGCGGCACCGGCATCCCCGACGAGATGATCCAGAAGGCCATCAGCCTGGGCGTTTCCAAGATCAACATCAACACCGAGTGCCAGCTGGTCTTTGCTGAGGCCACTCGCAAGTACATCGAGGCTGGCAAGGATCAGCAGGGCAAGGGCTTCGACCCCCGCAAGCTGCTGGCTCCCGGCGCTCAGGCCATCGTTGACAAGTGCAAGGAGAAGATCGAGCTGTTCGGCTGCGCAGGCAAGGCCTGAGCAGAAGCGCATCTCCTGAGCACATCCCCGCCCCATAAATGATACTGCCCCGCTGTTCTGTGCATCACAAAACAGCGGGGCGTTTTTTGTAAGCCAGTCTGCAAAAAGGGGGCTGCTGCACCGGTTTTTCCCGTGTGCCGCAGCCCCTCTTCTTTACTGGTTCAATTTTGCAAACGCTTCCCGCACATCGCCGGAGAAGTAGAGCGTGCCCAGCGCGCACACGGGGCCGGTGCCCCCAAGGGCGACCGCCCGGGCCACACCGGCTTCAATGGTGGAAGCAGGCTCGGCCCTGCCGCCCCGGGCGCGGATCTGTTCGGCCAGCGTCTCAGCGGGCATGGCGCGTGGGGTGTGGGCCGCCACGGTGACGAACTGCCCAGCCAGCGGCAGGAGCAGTGCCAGCATCTCGTCCACATCCTTGTCCGCCATGATGCTGAGCAGGAACACGAACTTCTGCCCCGGAAAGCGGTCCCGCAGGCTCTGCACAGTGGCCCGCATTCCGTGGGCGTTGTGGCTGCCATCCAGCAAAAAGACGGGCGAATGCCGCAGCAGCTCGAACCGGCCCGGCCAGCGCACCTGTTCCAGACCGGCGCGGATGGCGCTGTCCGGGATGTTCCAGCCCCGGCTGCGCAGCACCCGCAGGGCCGTAATGGCCGTGGCGGCGTTCCGGGGCTGATAGCTGCCGATCAGGGGCAGGCGGATGCCGTTCAGGCCGTCAAAATCAAAGGTGACAGCATCCAGATCCCCGTCCTCGATGGTCAGCCTGCTGAGATCCACCACGGTCAGCGGCGCGTGCCGCTCTGCCGCCGTACGGGCGATGACGGCATCGGCCTCGGGCACACCGCCATAGCTCACCACCGGGCTGCCCGGCTTGATGATACCCGCCTTGGCCGACGCGATATCGGCCAGGGTGGGGCCCAGCTCCTTTACATGATCCATGCCCAGCGCCGTGATGACCGCGCACTCCGGCGGGTCAATGACGTTGGTGGAATCCAGCGTGCCGCCCAGGCCCACCTCCAGCACCACGATGTCGCATTTCGTCTCAGCGAACCAGAGCATTCCCAACGCCGTGATGATCTCGAACTCGGTGGGGATATCGGTCATGGCATCGGCAGCGGGCTTCACACGCTCCACCAGCCGCACCAGCGCCTCGTCCGGGATCTGTTGGCCGTTTACCTGAATGCGTTCGTTGAACCGGTTGATAAAGGGCGAGGTATACAGGCCCACCCGGTAACCCGCCGCCTGCAGGCAGGAGGCCAGCATGGCCGCCGTGCTGCCCTTGCCGTTGGTGCCCGCCACATGGATAAATTTCAGCTGCTTGTGCGGGTTCCCCAGTGCGGCCAGCAGGGTCCGGGTGCGGGTCAGGCCCGGCTTGTGCCCCGCCCACTGGACGGCGTGGATATAGTTCAGCGCTTCTTCATAGTTCATTGTGCAATGCCTCGGATCGTTTTGTTTTCCAGCAGCAGGCGCACCAGTACGGTGTTCACCGCCGCCAGGACCAGCGCGTTGGGAATGCGGGTCACCAGCACGCTCCACGGATAGTTATAGAAGAGGTGGAGTGCCAGCGAGTTGATGACAATGGAGCCCACCGCATGGCCGGCAAACACGCTGATCTGGGTGCGCAGGCCCAGCCGCAGGTTGGGCAGGGCGCGCCAGAGAAGCCCCGCCGTCAGGCCGATGGAGCCAGCCCCCAGCGTGATCAGCGGATTGATGGCGTAGCCGGAAAGGGTGCCGCCGATCATATCGGCCACCGCACCCACGGCAAAGCCCTCCACCGGCCCGAACAGCACAGCGGCCAGCAGAGTGGGCAGGCTGCCCAGGTTGAACCGGACAAAGCCGGTGGAAATGCTCAGCACCCGGGCAAACACGATGCTCATGGCAGTGAGCAGGGCCAGCATGGTGAGCTTGCGGACGGAATTTCTGGAATGGTTCATATCAATTGTCCTCCCCTGTTTCGGGAACCGCGGGGCGGGCAATGCAAAACGCCCTCCCCTGTGACAAACCGCACAAAGGAGGGCGTGATTCAACGGTTCACATCCAGACGGGGCCGCAGACGGCCCCGTCTGCACCCAAGTCCATGCAGCAGCGGGATGCAGGCCATGCACCGCGGGTCTTACCTTCGTCCGCAGCACAACTCCCCGTTGATGCGGCACTTAACGCGCATGGCCTTACTCTGTTGATGGTCTTATTATATGCCTTTTTCCGGCCCATTGCAACCACAACTCCCATCATCTTTCCCAATTCGCGGGGCAGATTTTTGGCGGGGTGCACAATTCCGGCCTACACAAAAAGCCCTCCGGTGCGTCTCGTCCCGGAGGGCTTTGGGGTACAGAAGGTCTGGTCAATTACTGCACATCGGTCAGCTCAGCCAGCTTGTGGAAGATCTCGGTGTTGTCATACACGCCGCGGAACTTGTCTGCACCCTGACCACGGGCGTAGAGGTTCACCATGGCACCGGTGTGGGCGTAGGTGGTGTGATCCACACCGGACTTGTGGTTGATGGTGTGGCAGATGGCCATGCTGAAGGGGATGTAGGTGCCGTACAGCTCGTAATCCTGCTGGCTCATCTTGCTCTGGCTGGAAGAGCCGACCTTGAGGGTGCGCTCGTAAGCGGTGTGCAGGTTCTCCACCTCGTAGTCGGTCAGCAGCAGCTTGCCTGCGTTGGCGGCATCGGGGTCGGTGGGCAGGGTCAGGCCGAAGTTTGCCTTCACGTCCTGCATAGCGGTCTCAAAGGGAGTCTGATTCTTCACGTAGTTGTTCACATAGGTGGAATCGAACTTTGCGTAGGACATCTTCTGGTGGGCCAGGTTGGTCAGGAAGGTATCGTAGTTGGTGGTCTTGTAGCCAATGCCCAGGCCGCCGGTCTCGTGGTCAGCGGTCACCAGGATCAAGGTATCATCGGGATGCTGGGCGTAGAACTCCACAGCGGCCTGCACCGCGTTGTGCATCTCGATCACATCATGGATAGAGGCAGCGGCATCGTTGGCGTGGCAGGCCCAGTCGATCTTGCCGGACTCCACCATCATAAAAAAGCCGTTGCTGTTGTCCAGCAGTTCAATGCCCTTGCGGACATAGTCGGTCAGCTGCCACTCTCCCGGAGCGGCATCCATGGCGTAGTTCATGGCCTTGCCGTCGGCCAGATTCTCGGCAATGATCAGGGTCTTGCCTGCCCCGGCCTTCAGGGCAGCAGCACCGGCCTGGGTGGTGACAACGTTGTAACCGGCCTGTGCAGCCACCTCGTGGTTGTTGGGGCCGGTGCCATCGCCGTTCACCTTCTGGAACTCGCCGCCTGCGAAATACTCAAAGCCGGAGTTTGCCAGCTCCACGCCGATCTGATAGTAGTTCTTGCGGGTCTTCTGGTGTGCATAGAAGGCAGCAGGGGTGGCGTGGTCAATATTCACCGTGGAAACAATGCCAACCTTGTAGCCCTTCTGCTTATGGAGCTTCTCCGCAATGGTCTCATAGGGCACATCACGGGTCCAAGGGCACATATTGATGACACCGCTCTCGGTCTTTTTGCCGGAAGCGATGGAGGTAGCGGTGGAAGCGGAGTCCGGGCAGAAGGAGGTGCTGTCGTAGGTGGTCACACTGCCCACTTCCGGGAACTGGGTAAAGCTCAGCTCTGCCTCGGTGATGGCACCGTTGTTGGTGACAGTGCCCTGATAGAACCGGGCAGACTGGATCTGGGCAGTGCCCATGCCATCGCCGATGAACAGGAAGATGTACTTGGGCTTATTCTGGAACAGGCCAAAGCAGTTCTCCTCGTCAGCTGCGGTGGAAGCAGCCGGAGCGGCAGCGTTTGCAGCCACAGGGGCAGCAGTCATCAGACCGGCGGCAGATGCCACAGCACCCACTTTCAGGAAGTTGCGGCGGGACATTTTATGTTCTTTCATACGATAATTCCTCTCTTATCCTGAGCCCTCCCGGGCCCTGTTGCAATGTTTCTTGGGAACGGTTCTATTGTACCCGTTCGGAGAAAGAGGGGAAACCACGGTAAGGAAAATCTTAGGTAAACCCTGGGCAAAGAAAAACAGGCATTGGTAAAAAACAGGTGGTCTTTGTAAAATCGGATTGTTCCTGCCCGCGGGCCCTTCCACTCCGTCAGGATTTGTCCCGGATCGGTTGCATCCGATGGGCAAATCGTGTATACTGTAACCCGATTTTATTTGCGGAGGGAGGGGTACACATGTCTGTTTTGTGTCTGGGCGAAGTCTGGCTGGAGCTGAACGCTGCCACGGCTCCGGAGCTGACAGAGACGTTCCGGGCACAGACCGGCGGCTGGGGTGCAGGCTTCTGCCGCCGGTACGCCGCATTGGGCGGACAGGCGGCTCTGCTGGCCCAGCTGGGAGCCGACCCCTTTGGCCGCAAGCTGGCGGCCCAGCTTGCCCGGGATGGTGTGGATTGCTCCCTGCTCTGCTTCACGGATACCTTCCCCACACCGGTGGTGTTCACCGGAGCAGACACCGCTCTGCCCTACCGTGCCCACACCGCCGGGCTGGCCCTTGGGCCGGAACAGCTGGAGGCCGCCCCGTTCCGGGGAGCCTCTGCCTTCTGTTTTTCCTCCGCCGGGCTGGTGGACAGCCCCCTGCGGCTGGCCCACCTCAAGGCCCTTGCCGCCGCCCGGGATGCCGGGGCGCTCTGCTGCTATCTTCCCCGGCTGGCGCAGGCCGCGCCCTACTGGCCGCAGCGGGAGGCCTTGTGCCAGACCGCACTGCAGTTTCTTGACCGGGCAGACGTTCTCTTTTTAGAGGAGAGCGACCTGCTCTTCCTCTTCGGCTCCCGGGAGCTGCGCACAGCCCTGTTTGCCCTGTTCACCGGCCATGTGCAGCTGATCTTTTTCTACAAAAAGGACAGGATTCTCGCCTTTACACGCAGTGTTATGGCTTCTGCCGCAAAAAAAGACCAGAGCCCCGCTCTGGTCTTGTATCGGATGGAACAAATGGGAATCCATGTAATAGATCTGCCACGGTTAAGGGAGAATGTACTGGAACAGTTACTGAGTAACGATGCAAACACAACGGAATGCCAAGGGCTCCCCTATTAGGGCAACAACGACGACCGCCGCCAGCGGTGAACCCGAGGACGTGAAGCTGGCTCCTACCAAAGTTGACAGTTTTGCCAAGGGCTCCCCTACTAGGGGAGCTGGCACGGCGACAGCCGTGACTGAGAGGTTTAACTCTTAGCCAAACAAAAACAGCCAGCGCCGTGGAAAGGAGGAGAAAGCGGCGCTGGCTGTGTATGAGAACTCCCAAACATTTGCGGCTGTCAGGAGATGGTTGGTAGTCTGTCCGCCGCCTTGGCTATTGCCTCGCATCAGCAGGGAACAGTGTTTTTTAAAGGGGCCGCGCCGCCCGGTTTCTGCCGGAGATGCGCGGTTTTCATTGCCTGCATGGCATCTTGGGAGGATGTTTTTTTCTGTTCCTCCCTGACTGCACCCTTATTGTACAGGATAAAAATGGAGTTTCTTTGTGAGGAATTTGAACAAATTGAAAATAAACGGAGCCGCTGCACATCATTTTGTACAGCGGCTCCGTTTTTTAACGATTTTTCTTTAATTTTCAGCCAGATTACCGGTGTAGAGCTGGTAATACTTGCCCTTCTTGGCGATCAGCTCGTCGTGGCTGCCGCGCTCGATGATGCGGCCCTGCTCCAGAACCACGATGCAGTCTGCATTGCGGACGGTAGACAGGCGGTGGGCAATGACAAAGCTGGTGCGGCCATACATCAGGCCGTCCATGCCCCGCTGGACCAGCGCCTCGGTGCGGGTATCAATGGAGGAGGTCGCCTCGTCCAGGATCAGCACCGGGGGATCGGCAACCGCGGCGCGGGCAATGGCCAGCAGCTGGCGCTGCCCCTGCGACAGGTTTGCGCCGTCGTTGGTCAGCATGGTGTTGTAGCCATCGGGCAGACGCTTGACAAAGCCATCGGCATTGGCCAGCTTTGCGGCGGCAATGCACTCCTCATCGGTGGCATCCAGGCGGCCATAGCGGATGTTCTCCATGACCGTGCCGGTGAACAGGTGGGTATCCTGCAGAACGATGCCCAGAGAGCGGCGCAGGTCGTCCTTTTTGATCTTGCGGATGTTGATGCCATCATACCGGATCTTGCCGTCTGCGATATCGTAGAAGCGGTTGATCAGGTTGGTGATGGTGGTCTTGCCGGCACCGGTGGAGCCGACAAAGGCGATCTTCTGGCCCGGGCGGCCATAGAGGTTGATCCCGTGCAGAACGGTCTTTTCCGGCACATAGCCAAAAGTCGACATCGGTAAAGGTGATGTCGCCCGCCAGCTTGTGGTAGGTGGTGGTGCCGTCGTGGTGAGGATGCTTCCAGGCCCAGATGCCGGTGCGCTCGGTGGTCTCCACCAGCTCGTCATCCTTGCCATACTTGACGTTGACCAGGGTGACATAACCCTCGTCGGTCTCGCTGGTCTCGTCCATCATCTTGAAGATACGCTCCGCACCGGCCAGTGCCATGATCACGCTGTTGGCCTGCATGGACACCTGGCTGATGGGCATATTGAAGCTCTTGTTCAGGCTCAGGAAGGCCATCACGGTGCCAAGGGTCATGCCGCCGACATTGCCAACGGCCATGGCCGCGCCTGCCAGAGCACAGACTGCATAGCTGATATTGCCCAGCTGTGCGGTAACGGGCATGATGATATTGGCGTAGCTGTTGGCCTGCTTGGCGCTTTCCTTCAGCTTATCGTTCAGCTGCCGGAAGCCGTCCAGAGCCTTCTGCTCGTGGGTGAACACCTTGACGACCTTCTGGCCCTCCATCATCTCTTCGATGTAGCCGTTCACCTTGCCCAGATCCTTTTGCTGGGCCACAAAGTACTTGCCGCTCATGGAAGTGATCTTCTTGGAGCAGAACAGCATCAGGGCCACCATCAGCATGGTGACAACGGTGAGCTGCCAGCTCATCAGGCACATACTGGTGAATACGGACACGATGGTGATGGCGCTGGACACCAGCTGGGGAATGCTCTGGCTGATCATCTGGCGCAGGGTGTCCACATCGTTGGTGTACACCGACATGATGTCGCCGTGGGAGTGGGAGTCAAAATACCGGATGGGCAGGCTTTCCATGTGGGTGAAAAGCTGGACGCGCAGGTTGCGCAGGGTGCCCTGCGTCACGTTGACCATGATGCGGGCGTTGAGCCATGCGGCCAGCACGCCGATGGCGTAGATGCAGCCAATGCGCACCAGTGCGCCTGCCAGCGGGCCGAAGTCCGGCGTGGCCTGCCTGGTCATGGGGACGATGTAATCATCGATCAGGGTCTTGAGGAAGAGGCTTGCCTGCACGTTTGCCAGTGCGCTGACGATGATGCAGACCAGCACAAGGATGCAGTGGGGCAGATAGTGCTTGAACACCTCATCCATGATCCGCTTGAGCAGCTTGCCCGGATTCTCAACCTTCGGCTTGGGGCCGCCCATCCTACGGGGGCCGGGGCCCTTCACTTCTTTCACCTGTGCCATTACTGCTCACCTCCCTGCTTGTCAAAATCGCCGCCGCCCTGGGTCTGGCTGTTGTAAACTTCCTGATAGATCTTGTTTGTCTTGAGCAGCTCCTCGTGAGTGCCCAGGCCGTTGATCTGGCCGTTGTCCAGCACCAGGATGCGGTCTGCATCCTGCACGGAGGAGATGCGCTGTGCAATGATGATCTTGGTGGTGCCGGGGATCTCCTCCCGGAAGGCCTTGCGGATCTTGGCATCGGTGGCGGTATCCACGGCGCTGGTGCTGTCGTCCAGGATCAGCACCTTGGGCTTGCGCAGCAGCGCGCGGGCAATGGTCAGGCGCTGCTTCTGGCCGCCGGACACGTTGGAGCCGCCCTGCTCGATCCAGGTATTGTACTTGTCGGGGAAGCGCTCGATGAACTCATCGGCACAGGCCAGCTTGGCCACCCGGATGCACTCTTCCTCGCTGGCGTTCTCATCGCCCCAGCGCAGGTTGTCGAGGATGGTGCCGCTGAACAGAACGTTCTTCTGCAGCACCATGGAGACCTCCCGGCGGAGGACATCCAGGCTGTAATCCTTAACGTCCACGCCGCCCACCTTGACAGAGCCGGTCTCGGCATCATACAGGCGGGGGATCAGCTGCACCAGGCTGGATTTTGCACTGCCGGTGCCGCCGATGATGCCCAGCGTCTCGCCCGGCCGGATGCTGAAAGTAACATCGTTCAGGACAGGCTGGCCGGAGCCGTGCTTATACTTAAAGGTAACGTGCTCGAACTCGATACCGCCATCCCTGACCTGCTGCACCGGTGCCTTGGGGGCGGGCAGGTCGGTGGTCTCGTCCAGCACTTCCACGATACGGCGGGCAGAAGCGGCGGACATGGCGATCATCACAAAGGCCATGCTCAGCATCATCAGGGCCATCAGGATGTTCATAATGTAACCGAACAGGGCGTTCAGCTGGCCGGTGGTGATCGCACCGTTCAGGACGTAATGTGCGCCGAACCAGCTCAGGGCGATGTTGCAGCCGTACACAGAGACCAGCATGGCGGGGTTGTTGAAGCTCAGGCGGCTTTCGGCGTGGACGAACTGCTTGTACAGGCTCTCGCAGGCCTTGGTGTACTTCTCGTTCTCAAAGTGCTCCCGGACAAAGCTCTTGACCACGCGGATGGCCGAGACATTCTCCTGCACGGAGGCGTTCAGGTTATCGTAGTTCTTGAACACCTTATCAAAGATGCCGAAGGTGGGAACCATAATGCCTGCCAGCACTGCCACCAGGAACACGATCGCCACCAGGAACACCATGGTCAGCGAGCGGCTGATCATGGAGGCCATGATGAGCGCGAAAACCAGATGGACGGGGGCACGCACACACATGCGCTCGATCATCTGGAACGCGTTCTGCAGGTTGGTCACGTCGGTGGTCATACGGGTGACCAGACCGGCCGTGGAGTACTTGTCGATGTTGGAGAACGAGAAATGCTGGATGTTCTCATACATCGCATCGCGCAGGTTGCCCGCAAAGCCGGTGGATGCCGTGGCAGCAAACCTGCCGGCCAGCACGCCCAGCAGCAGGGCAATGGCCGCCACCAGGAAGGTGAGCAGGCCGTACTTGACAATGGCGTTCATATCGCCCTTTTCAATGCCCTGGTCAATGATAAAGGCCATGATGGTGGGCAGCAGCACATCCATGATGGCTTCCAGAGCAGATAGGATCGGTGTCAGGATCGCGGCGCGCTTGTACTCGCCCAGATGTGACACAAGTTTTTTGATCATCTGTTGTAATCCTCCTGAAGTTTATTTGCAGGGGTCATTCCAGCCCCTTGCGCAGCTTGTTCAACAACCGCAGAAGCTCTGCGTTTTCCTCTTCCGTCAGCAATCCGGCCACAAACTCATCGGTCTGGTGCAGGGAGAGTATCGTCCTTTCATGGACGCGGCCCCCCTCTTCCGTCAGGATCAGCCGTTTGAGCCGGGCATCCTGCGGCACGCTCTGGCGCTCGATGTAGCCCTTGCGCTCCATCAGCTGCAGGATGTTCGTCACGGTCGAGCGTGTGATGGAAAACTCCCGCTCGATATCGCGCTGGTATACGGGCTCATTTTTGTGCCAGTAGAGGTAGCTCATGATCCAGTCGTGCATGGGGGTCACGTTGTCCACGTTGTTCTCCCGGTGGAACTGGTTGATCTTGCGGAAGATCAGGTTGTTCACCCGGCGCACCTGTGCCGGGATGACCTGCGGCGGCTCCCATGGGGGGTTGCAGCAGGGTTGCTTGGTGCTTTCATCGTGCATAATGGTTTCCCTTTTGAATTGTTTGTAACAGGATTGTTTTCTTTAGAACTGTTTGATGCCGTACAATATCATAACGCACGATTCGATCTTTGTCAATAGAAGACGCAAAATAAAATACAGAAGCGCCCCACCAAACGGCGAGGCGCTTCCACTGGGCGCTGATTTTGCTTCTGCGGGCTCAACAGCCCTTGCTTTCTGACCAGAATATGCTTTAATAAAAGCAACTATGGGCGCTGCGCCCCCGAATACTGCAAGGAGAATCCTATGGAACAACGGAATACCCGCCTGCGGAACGCGGGCTTCGTTACCTTCTTTTTCAGCGGCATCTGCACCATTTCCAGCGGTGTGGTGGTCAGCCTGCTGCAGGAGGAATACGGCTTTGCCTACGGCATGACCGGCACCCTGCTCAGCCTGCTGAGCATCGGCAACCTGCTGGCGGGCCTGCTGGCCGGTGCGCTGGTGGGAAAAATGGGCATGAAGCCCAGCGTCCTGCTGCTGACCATCGGCTATGCGGTGGGCTACGGCCTGATGGGCCTGACCGGCCTGCCCATTCTGCTGGCGCTGGCCTTCTTCATTGTGGGCATTGCCAAGGGCAGTGTCCTGAACACCTGCACCATTCTTGTCAGCGGCAACTCTGCAGACCGCACCCGGGGCATGAACACCATGCACGCCTGCTACGCCTGCGGTGCCCTGCTCTGTCCCTTTCTGATCTCTGCCGCTGCCAGGGTCAGCACCACGCTGGCCGTGCTGGCGCTGGCAGCGCTGGGTCTGGTGCTTTGGCTGGTGTACCTGTTCACCCCCATGGCAGGCCGCGCCAAGGCCAAAGAAGCTGTCACCGATTGGAGCTTTTTGCGCTCCTCCCGCTTCTGGCTGCTCACCGGCCTGCTGTTCTGCCAGAACGCCGCTGAGCAGAGCGTTGTGGGCTGGATGGTCACCTACTTCAAGGACAGCGGCATCATTGCAGGCACGCTGGCGGCCTATACCGTCACCGTGATGTGGGGTGCCACCTTGATCGGCCGCCTGCTCATCGCCTTTGTGTTCCCACTCAAACAGCCCCGTAAGGCCATGGTGTTTATGGCGGTTTTCTGCACTGCCTTCTACTTTGCCATGATGCAGACCCACAGCCAGCTGCCTGCCATCCTGCTGCTGTTCGCCTTTGCCTTCTCCATGGCCGGTATGAAACCCCACAGCCGTGGCCAGCGCCGGTAAAATGACCACCGTGACCAGCATGGGCATCATGCTGCCGGTGGCATCCAGCGGCGCGATCCTGATGCCCTGGGTCATCGGCAAGGTAGCTGAAAGTGCCGGTCTTGCTGTTGGTATGGCAACCAACATCGTGCCCTGTGTGGGGCTGATCGTCTTTGCAATTCTGGTGTCCAGAATGCGGGAGGAGTAAACCTCTCCGTCATTGCTTCGCAATGCCACCTCTCCTGGCAGAAGAGGCAGGCAGCAGGCGGCTGAGCGGTTCATCCCCTCGCCTTTGCGCTGAACTCACACCCACAGTAATCCTGACGGTAAAGCCCGTACTCCTCCGAAAGCTGGAGGGAGCGCAGGTAGCCGTTCTGCTTTTTGAAATCCGAGGGCAGGTGCCTGATGCCGAATTCGGCTTCAAGCTCCTGCCCGATTTGATTGATGCGGGCAGCATCCTTGTGGGGGCTGATGGAGAGCGTGGTGGTGAACCAATCAAAGCCGTGCTCCTTTGCGTACTGTGCCGCCCGGCGCATCCGCAAACGGTAGCAGACGGTGCACCGCCCGCCCCGCTCCGGCTCGTTTTCCAGCCCCTGCACAGCCGTGTAGAACTCCTGCGGGTCGTAGCGGTCCTCGATGACCGTGACCCCCAGCGGGTGCGCCTGCGCCACGAACTTTTTCAGCTCCTCGCCCCGGCGGTAGTATTCTTCGGCAGGCCAGGTGTTGGGGTTATAGTAAAGCACCGTGATCTCAAAATACCGGCACAGCTTTTCCAGCACGGCGCTGGAACAGGGCCCGCAGCAGGCATGGAGCAGCAGCTTTGGCCGCTGCGGCCCCAGCGTTTTCAACACTTCGTCCATCTGCTGTGCAAAATTCAACTGTTTTGACATCGGTTTCATCCTTTGTTATACTTGCTTTGATTCAAATAGTTCCCTCCTGCTGCCTCGCCAAAAGAGCTGCAGCTGCCGGAAGGGGCATCCCGGTCATATTATATCACATTTTATCTAATAGGAGAACTGCGATGACAAACGAGAAGATCGCCCGTATCAACGAGCTGGCAAAAAAGAGCAAGACCACCGGCCTGACCGATGCCGAAAAGGCAGAGCAGCAGGCCCTGCGGCAGGAGTATGTTGCGGACGTAAAGGCCAGCCTGCGCGCCCAGCTGAACAACACCTCGATCAAAGAGCCGGATGGCACTGTGCACAAGCTGGGGAAGAAGAACTAAAGCAGCATCACGAAGAGGAGCGCCCTGTGGATAATTGAGAGAAAAGTATTTCTTCCCTCTTTTTTTTAGTTCCGCGTTTCCGTGCTATACTATAATTGTATTGTTGCGGACATTTCCGCGGGCGGTACAGATTCCCAAGGTGGCGTATCCCGGGCAAGGTGCACGGAAAAGGCTGTCTTTTGAAAAAATGATAAAGAGGTCATTTATTATGCTTACTGCAATTACGGGTATCAACTGGGGCGATGAGGGCAAGGGCCGCATGGTCGATCTGATCAGCCAGGAGTATGACATCGTTGCACGGTATCAGGGCGGCAACAACGCAGGCCACACCGTGAAGAACGAGCGCGGCAAGTTCGTGCTGAACCTGCTGCCCTCCGGCATCCTGCGCCCCAACGTTGTCTGCGTGATGGGCAACGGTATGGTCATCGACCCGCACCATCTGGACGGCGAGATCAACAAGCTGCGGGAGCAGGGCATCACCATCACCCCCGATAACCTGAAGATCTCCGACCGGGCCACCATCACCATGCCCTACCATGTCGATCAGGACGGCCTGGAAGAGGCCCGCCTGGCCAAGACCGGCGCACAGTTCGGCTCCACCAAGCGCGGCATCGCCTACACTTACGGTGACAAGTACATGAAGAAGACCCTGCGCATGGGCGACCTGCTCCACCTGGACGACAGCGTGAAGAAGCGCCTGGTGACCATGGTGGATTCCAAGAACCTGGTGATGGAGGGCAGCTACCACTCCGCCCCCATCAGCGTGGACGAGATGTGGGCATGGCTGGAGAAGTATGCCGCCATCTTCAAGGATTACATCTGCGACGTGGGCCAGTATCTGGCTGACGCTGATGCCGCCGGCAAGAAGGTGCTGTTCGAGGCCCAGCTGGGCGCTCTGCGCGACATCGACTTCGGCATCTACCCCTACACCACCTCCTCCAACGTCATCGGCGCTTACGCCCCCATCGGCGCAGGCATCCCGGGCCACAAGCTGACCAACAGCATCGGCGTGATGAAGGCTTACTCCTCCTGCGTGGGCGACGGCCCCTTTGTCACTGAGCTGGCCATGACCGAGGAAGAGAAGCACGCCCTGCGTGAGGCTGGCCACGAGTACGGTGCAGCCACCGGCCGTCCCCGCCGCGTTGGCCCCATCGACCTGGTGGCAAGCCACTACGGCGTGTTCTGCCAGGGCTGCGATGAGGTTGCCCTGACCCTGCTGGACGTGCTGGACTACATGGAGAAGATCCCCGTGGTCACCGGCTACAAGCTGACCGACGGCACCATCACCAAGCGCTTCCCCATGGGCATGGCTCTGGACACCGCACAGCCCGTGGTGGAGTATCTGCCCGGCTGGCACTGCGATATCACTGCCGCCCGCAAGTGGGAGGATCTGCCCCAGGAAGCCCGCGATTACGTTGAGTATCTGGAAAAGGCTATTGGCTGCAAGATCACCTACATCTCCGTGGGTGCCGAGCGTGAGGCCTACATCCATCACAACGTCTGATCCGCGCCACAGAACCCGCCGCATTGAAAAGGAAGCGTGACTATGTTTGATATCATCACGGACAGCGCCTGCGACCTGACCCCTGAGACGGCCGCAACACTGAATATTGAGATCATCCCCTTCTATGTCTCGCTGGACGGCGAGCACTACCGCAAGGAAGGCAAGGAGATCGCCGTGCGCGATTTCTACCAGTTCATGGTAGATAACCCAGCGGCCTACCCCAAGACCAGCCTGCCTTCGCTGGAGGATTTTGAGACCGCCTTCCGGGCCCATGCCGAGGCGGGCCGCCCGGTGCTCTGCATCTGCTTTACCAGCAAGATGAGCGGCTGCGTGGGCAGTGCCCGCAACGCCCGGGAGCTGGTGCTGGAGGATTTCCCCGATGCTAAGATCGAGGTCATTGACAGCACCGCCGCCACCGTGACCGAATCCATCGTGGTGGAAAACGCGGTGGCCATGCGGGATGCAGGCTGTACGCTGGACGAAGCCGTGACCTGGCTGGAAGCGGAAAAGATCACCAACCAGATCTTCTTCACGGTGGGTAATCTGGACTACCTCATCAAGGGCGGGCGCATCGGCAAAGTCACAGGCCGTGCTGCCAACATTCTGGGCATCAAGCCCATGATCCTGTTCAAGGAGGGCGAGATCTTCTCCGCCGGCGTGGCCCGCGGCCGCCAGAAGAGCTTTGAGAAGGCCCTCGACCTGCTGATGACCTATCTGGCCGAACACAACGGCACACCCGATGACTACTGCATCACGGTGGGCTACGGCTACGATGCCGACGAGGGCAAGCGGCTCTGGATGCAGACCCGCGCCGCCCTGCGCGCCAAGTACCCCACCTGCGAGTGCAATGTGGTCCTGCTGCAGATTGGCTGCACCATTGCCGTGCACACCGGCCCCTATGCGTTGGGCATGGGTGTGATGCGGCGGTGGCGCCCTCTCCGTCAATGCTGATGCATTGCCACCTCTCCCAAAGGGAGAGGCAATTGCTGCTTTCAAGCAGAGTTCAGATAAAATCTGTCCCTTTCAGATGCGTTGGCTCCCCCTTTGGGGGAGCTGTCAAAGCCAAAGGCTTTGACTGAGAGGGTGGACATGTACAAAAAAAGTCTCCCGATTCCGTTTGGAACCGGGAGATTTTTTCAGCCTTGATTTTTACGATGCACGATCACAGAAGACGGTGACACGGGTCTTGCCGCCATAGGTGCAGGTGTACAGCACCAGGGCGTAGCCGCTGTGTTCCACTTCCTCCACACTGTGGGGGTCAAGCACTTCGACCTTGTTCACGACGTACTCATTCACGATGCCGTCCATATCGGTGAAGGTGACGCTGTCCCCCGCTGTGAGGGAGGTCAGCTTGCCGAAATGGCTCTCGTAGTTGTGCGCCGCAATGACCAGATCATCGGTGCGGGAAGAGCCGAACTGGCGGCAGGGGCGATCTTCAGGCGGGGGTAGCTCCACTCGCTCATCACCGGCAGGTCAATGCCGATGGCGGGAATGGAGATCTCACCTACATATTCGTTGCCGTCGACCTCCACCACCGGGAGCTCGGGGTCCAGGGGGCCGCTCTCTGCCTCCGGTTCCGGGGTCTCCACCTTCTGCTGAAGGTCGGCCACCACGGTCTGAGCCTCGGCACCGGCGTGGGCATCCTCGCAGCGGTTGTAGGCGTACAGGCCGCCAGCCGCCAGCAGGAGCACCACACCCAGCACGATGCAGACAAGCCCGGGGGATACTTTACGCATTCTTTTCACGTTAGCCTATCCTTTTTTTCCGTGATGACTTTTTCCGCACAGTGGAGCCCTCCCTGCATCATAGTATTTTTGGCAAAACCGGAGGAAAAGATATTCAACTTTTGTCGTTTTTCTTTCCCTTGGCAGGTTATTTTTACCAGACAAATCCATTGTCGTAATTATAGCATGTATATCCAGCATTTTCAATAGTGAAATTTTATTTTCCTTTTCCCTTTTCAGACTAAATATTCTGCGATATACAGCACGTTATGAACCGTCGTAATATATTGCGGGGAGTAGCGCAGCCTAACTTATCCGCACCGCCCGCCGCATTGATATATCGCGCAGTTTTGTGTTGTACATTCGCAGTTTCACTCTCTATAATACATGAAACGCAGATTCCTTTCACTTTTTTTCGGGATTTTTTGAAAAAAGTTTTCGGAACCCTCTCAGTCAAAGCCTGACGGCTTTGCCAGCTCTCCCAAAGGGAGAGCCAATTGCGGCTCGACCTTCAGCGGCATTTACCGCCCAAAAGCCTGCCCAAAGCTCCCGTTTCCCTTGCAGATGCGTTGGCTCCCCCCTCGGGGGAGCTGTCGAGCG
>ENA-OQES01000186-OQES01000186.1-human-gut-metagenome-genome-assembly--contig:-NODE-186-length-26668-cov-9.019969_pt1 | contig 26668 bp, 33 predicted proteins | sample MGYA00242798_ERZ504641 | MGnify/ENA primary metagenome ERZ504641 (study PRJEB26092, sample SAMD00036327) | human gut metagenome | host: Homo sapiens | study: EMG produced TPA metagenomics assembly of...
AAAAAAGTATAATTACGGTCATCTTAAGAAACCGATGAAAATGACCTGAAACGAAAAAAGTATAATTACGGTCATCTTAAGAAACCGATGAAAATGACCTGAAACGAAAAAGTACAATTACAGTCATGTATAGAAGAGAATATGAATGACTTAAAACAAGAAAAGCAGAATTACGGTCATCTTAAAATGAAATTATGAATGACTTGGAATAAAGAAAGTGAAGAATAGAGTCAATATAAAGAGATTTTTTGTTTGACTGAATTTGCTGAAAATAAAATTTAAGTCAAGGAACTTGAGAAAGTGAAAAAATTTTTACGAGGTAAGCAGATAGATATGACTATATATGAGTATGGAAATCCAGATGCGGATACTGTTTTGATTCAGTTGACTGGTGATCATGAATTATCTGTTCTTAAGAATGAGGTTGAAGAAATCCGAAAACGGACTTCAACAGATTTCAGACTCATTGCTGCAAAAGTTGATGAGTGGAATTATGAGTTGTCTCCATGGAAAGCACCGGCAGTGTTCGGAAATGAAGACTTTGGTGATGGTGCTGTCAGGACACTGGAGCAGATTCTGACATTATGCACAGACAAAAGCAGGACATATTATATCGGGGGATATTCTCTTGCGGGGCTGTTCTCGTTATGGGCTGCATATCAGACAGATGTATTTTCCGGCATTGCAGCTGCTTCACCGTCTGTCTGGTTTCCGGGATTTATTGAGTATATGAAGGAACATGAAATTAAAAGTGAGACAGTTTATCTAAGTCTTGGTGACAGAGAAGAAAAAACGAGAAATTCGGTGATGTCACAGGTTGGAAACTGTATCCGGATGGGATATGGGTGGCTCATAGAGCATGGGATCAATTGTAACCTGGAATGGAATCAGGGCAATCATTTTAGAGAACCGGATATAAGAATTGCGAAAGCATTTGCCTGGGTAATGGAGGGAAAATAATATGTGGATATTATTTGCATTTGGTTCTGCTCTGTTTGCAGGCTTGACAGCCATATTGGCAAAATGCGGAATCAGAAACACAGATTCTAATGTTGCGACAGCATTAAGAACCGGTGTAGTGTTAGTCTTTTCATGGCTTATGGTATTTGTGGTCGGGGCACAAAGCGGAATCAGAGATATTTCAGCAAAAGTCCTGATCTTTCTGATTTTGTCAGGACTGTCAACGGGGATATCCTGGCTATGCTATTTCAAAGCACTGCAGATTGGAGATATCAATAAAGTAACACCAATTGATAAATCGAGTACAGTGATAACGATGCTGCTGGCTTTTATTTTTCTCAGGGAAGAAATAACGTGGCTGAAATTTGTTTCAATGATTCTTATCGGTATCGGTACTTATCTGATGATACAGAAAAAGGAAACAAAGGAGAAGGCAGAAGATAAGAAGTGGCTGCTTTATGCAGTCGGTTCCGCTGTTTTTGCCAGTCTTACCTCTATTTTGGGAAAGATTGGAATTCAGGATGTTAATTCAAATCTTGGAACTGCGATCAGGACTGCTGTTGTATGGGTGATGGCGTGGATTGTAGTATTTGTGACCGGAAAGCAGAATACGGTTAATAACATTGACAGAAAAAGCTGGCTGTTCCTTATTCTTTCCGGATTTGCAACAGGCGGTTCCTGGCTATGTTATTACAGAGCACTTCAGACAGGTCCGGCCAGTGTAGTAGTTCCGATTGATAAACTGAGTATCCTTGTGACCATTGCATTCTCATATATTGTATTCCATGAAAAACTGTCATTGAAATCAGGGACAGGACTGCTTCTTATTGTTGTTGGAACGTTAGCTTTGCTGATATAACTATTATAAAAAAGAAAGACTATCTGGAAAAGTATAATTGCGGAAACTGGCTTTTTCAGGTAGCAGAGGGATATTCAGATGGTATTTCAGATGCCAATGGAATCCTTTGATCCACGTTGTACGCTCGGGGACGGAATCGGAGAAAGCCTGAGAAATATGGAGATAAGCCGTACCGAAACTCGTAGAAAAGTGGAAGAACTTCTGGAAAGATGCGGTCTGGAAAAAGAATACGCAGACCGTTATCCCCAAATTGTATATTTATCCTGTGTCTGAAGTATATCAGACAGGGTAGCAGATAGAGCAGAAATGTCTGAAGCGATTTTATTCGTGAAAGACATTTCTGCTTTTTGATTTCTTACTCAAAATGCCGTAAAATTTTGTGTTTTTTAAAAATAAAGAAAGTGTCAAAAGCACTAACAATTATTCAGAAATCTGTGATACAATGGAAAGGCGAAATACAGAAATACAAATGAAAAGAGAGAAAACTACAAATGACACAAAAACAAAATACATTAACAAAAACCGGTATTGTAGCGCTTCTTGCCTGTGTTTGCTGCATCTTGTGGGGAAGTGCGATTCCGGTGATCAAGACCGGCTATCGTCTGATGCAGGTAGACTCCGCAGATACCGCGAGCCAGATCGTTTTTGCGGGAGTTGTGGTAATCATATTTTATCTGGCAATGGTCTCAGCAGTGGCATATACACTCTGGTCTGTATTGCTTGCATGGAATGATGTTTCGAAGGTTGCAATCTTTGGATTCGTCAATCCCCTGTGCAGTGTGATTTTGTCTGCGCTGATGCTTGGAGAGGTGAAGCAGGCATTTAATATTGGAAGTTTGATAGCACTGATTCTGGTTTGCACAGGAATTTATATTGTTAACTGCAAGAAAAAAAGTGTCTCGATAAACTGCGGAGCAGTTATTCGGTTATAAGCAAGTAGCGAAGCAGATTGCGGATATCCGCTTGACTGATTCCGTAATCCGGGAAGTCTGGAAAGAAATCGGCGGCTCTTTTTATTTTATGAAAAAAGAGCATAATAAATAGAATTTTATCTTGCAGGAATGAATATTTCTGGATATCAATCTAAAAAAGAACAGGAGAAACTCAGATGAAGCAAAAAATTTGTAAGCTGTCAGCAGCAGTATTGCTTTTTTTCTCGGGAATTATGGAGATTGGCTGGCGCATTTTTTAACATGGTGGTCTGCTGCAAAGAGGGGAAGGAAAAGGAAGAAGAAATGGTTTGAATTATCCCATATACGGGATAATCATCCCAGAAACGGATACGCAAAGGAATATGATGAGAGCAGGGCATGGTGCGAGACTCAGAAGATGCAGGACTGTTATATCCAAAGCGTGGATGGATTAAAACTCCACGGATTCTATCTGCCGGCAGAGCATGCAAAGCGGTTTGTTATCTTAAGCCATGGTTACAGGGGCAGCAGATTTGGTTCCCTGTCATTTATGGCAAAATATCTCCATGAGCATCAATGTAATCTTCTGTTTATGGAACAGCGATGTTGTGGAGAAAGTGAAGGAAAATATATTACCTTTGGAGCAAAGGAAAAATGGGATGTGCAGCGTTGGGCAATTTATGTGTCCGAGAGAAATAAAGAAAAGCTTCCAATCTATCTGTATGGACAGTCTATGGGAGCAGCCGCTGTACTGATGGCATCCGGATACAGGCTTCCGTCAGAGGTGAAGGGACTGATCGCAGACTGTGGTTTTCAGTCTATGGAAAGACAGATGCGGGATATGGCTGACAACTGGTTCCATCTGCATTATATCCCTTTGCTTTTGAAGGAAATGGACTGTCTGTGCCATTTTGTGGCAGGATTTCGTATGAAAGATGCAGATACCACAGAAGCTATGAAAAGGAATACAAGACCTGTCCTTTTCTTTCATGGAGAGAAGGATACTTATGTGTACCCGAACAATTCATTCCAGAACTATATGCTGTGCAAAGCACCAAAGGAACTGGTCATTGTACAGGGAGCAAGACATCTGTGCAGTGCCTATGCAGATCCGGAACTGTATCAGCGTACAGTGATGGAGTTTTTTGAGAAATATGATGGCAGTAATTCTGAAAAATAATGTGACTGTTTTCAACCGCCAAAGGCGATTATGAATGATAACAATCCCTGACCGGGACTTATCAGATGCGTTTTGTTAAATGCATGATAAGTCTCGGTCAATTTTATGTAAAGTGTTCATTAAGTGCTGAGGGTACTGGCATTTGGGAAAAATCTGTGCTATTTTTGTCACGTAATTAAAAAAGTAATGTTGTAGCTGCCAGTACATTATTTTTAAAATAACTGTGGGCTACTGAACAAGTATGTAATGTTTTTGTACCCGGGAAAAGAGAAAAACGGGTGATGGAGGTTAAATAAAGTATGACAAACTACTATCCTTTAACAGCAGCACAGAAAATGCACCATAACTGGATCATGGATTACGGTACACAGCAGGTATCCGGTGTCAGTGTTGTGGCGTCTGTACAGGCTGAACTGGATTTTGGATTATTCAAAAAAATGTATTCAGATGGAGACAGAACGTTCCGGATGCACCAGAATCCGTTTTACGAAGCCTGATAAAGACGGAAATGTACAGCAATACCTTGTAAAACAGGATCCAAGAGATATCGGATTCAAGGATCTGTCAGGAATGGGAAGCCTTGCAAAAGCAGACGAGCTGATGCAGCAGTGGGCATATGAAACCTTTGACGGTGATGACATTCCCATGTGCGAGTTTACTATGCTGAAGCTGCCGGAAGGATATAATGGTTTCTTTGTACATATGGATCACAGACTGATCGATTCCTGTGGTCTGGTAGTAATGATCGGTGATCTGTTTCAGTTATATACCTATTATAAATATGGAACAGCCTATCCGCAGGAACTGGCAGACTTTGAGACAGTACTGAAAAAAGACCTTGCAAAAGCAGGCAACGAGAAACGTTTTGCAAAAGATAAGAAATTCTGGGATGATCAGCTGGATGCACTGGGCGAACCTCTGTATTCTGATATTCAGGGACCGTCCGTACTGGAGGAAGCAAGAAAACGTCATGGAAATCCAAAACTTCGTTCTTCTGACATTGAGATGAAGGATCTGTTTGTGGCAGTTAAGGATTATTATCTGGAGCCGGGACCAACTAAAAATCTGATCGATTTCTGTATGAACCATCAGCTGTCTATGACAAACCTTCTTCTGCTTGGCATCCGTACCTATCTGTCAAAGGTAAATAACGGACAGGAAGATATCACTATCCAGAACTTTATATCCAGACGTTCTACTCATGATGAATGGACTTCAGGAGGAAGCAGAACTATCATGTTCCCATGCAGAACAGTGATCGCACCGGAGACAGATTTCCTTTCTGCTGCTTATGAGATCCAGAATATGCAGAATCGTATCTACATGCACAGCAATTACGATCCGGCATTTATTATGGATGAGATGAGAAAGAGATACAATACACCGGAGCATACAGGATATGAGAGTTGTTATCTGACTTACCAGCCAATGACTGTGAAGGTAGAGAATGAAATGCTTGGAACTATCCGTCAGCATGCAAAATGGTTTGCAAACGGTGCAGCTACCAAGAAGATGTATCTGACTGTATCCCATACAGAAGATGGAGGTATGAACTTCTCCTATCATTACCAGACTGCTCATCTGGAGGAACATGATATGGAACTGCTCTATTATTATATGATGCGTATTCTTTTCAAGGGAATCGCAGAGCCGGATATGAGCATCGGCGAAATTATGGAACTGGTTTAACTAAATCAATATCAGGAGGAAATGCAATGAATAAGGAAATGGAATTTAAAAATATCGTAGCACAGTATAGCAAGGTAGCATCGGAAGAAATGAATAATGAAATGAGATTCCGCGAGGATCTGGGTTTCAGTTCTCTGGATTTTATGTCCTTTTTAGGTGAGCTTGAGGATACCTTTGATCTTGAACTTGACGAGAGCGAAGTGCTGAAGATCACAACTCTTGGCGAAGCCTTAAATCTGCTGGAAGAACTTCAGTAATTTTTTTCGAAGCAAAACTTATAAAGATGTCAGGGTCAAGGATATTTTGTACCTGACAGGATATCCATAACTTGAACAGTTCAGAAAATAATGGGGGACAGATATGCTGATCAGAAATATATTAGAAGAAAGTGTACGTAAATTTGATGAAGTAAAAGCAGTAAAATGGCTCAAGAAAAAGGAAATTATGGAAAGAAGCTATGGCGAACTGATGGAAAATGTAGTTTCCACCAGAAAAGGTCTTCTTGCAGAAGGCTTTGAGGGCAAACACATTGCACTGATCGGAACCAGTTCTGTAGAGTGGATGGAAAGTTATCTGGGAATCATCACCGGATGTACCACTGCAGTACCGCTGGATGCCGCACTTCCCTGTGAGGATCTGATCGATCTGCTTAACCGTTCCGATTCCGTAGCTCTTTTCTTAAGTCCGAAGCTTAAACCATATCTGGATGCATTTCTTGAAAACTGCCCGAAACTTCAGAAGGTGTGGATGCTTCAGGAAGAGGTAGAAGATGCACCGGCAAAGGTATATGGTATTGGTGAACTTCGAAATGCAGGAAAGAGTGCATCATCAGATTCTGTCTGCCCGGATGCAGAGGATATTGCGACCATCATTTTCACTTCCGGAACAACAGGAAAGAGCAAGGGTGTTATGCTGACACAGAATAATCTGGCTTCCAATGTTGAGGCAGTAAAGATTACGGCAGAACCGGGAACTGCCGTGCTCAGTGTGCTTCCGATCCATCACGCATTCTGTCTGGTTATGGACTGGCTGAAGGGATTTTCACTGGGTGCAACTCTTTGTATCAATGATTCCCTGCTCCATATGGTAAGGAATATGAGTATTTTCAAACCGGAGATTATGCTTATGGTTCCAATGATGATCGAAACTATTTATAAGAGACTGGCTGCCGCTGATCCGTCAATTCCGAAGGCAGTTCTGGCAGAAAAGGTATTCGGTGGAAAATTGCGTATTATCTTTACAGGCGGTGCACATCTGGATCCATATTATATTGACCGTTTTGCAGAATATGGCGTCGAAGTACTGGAAGGCTATGGAATGTCAGAATGTTCCCCTGTTATCAGCAACAATACACCGGAAAATCATAAAAAGGGTTCTATTGGAAAACCACTTGAAAATGCAGAAATCAGATTCGAAAACGGTGAGATTCTGGTAAAGGGAAGCAGTGTTATGAAGGGATATTATCAGATGCCTGATGAGACAGCAGAGACTTTAAAGGATGGCTGGCTGCATACCGGTGACAAGGGATATATGGATGAAGACGGTTATCTGTTTATCAATGGACGTGTGAAGAACCTGATCATCCTGTCCAACGGTGAAAATGTATCTCCGGAGGAGATTGAGAATAAGCTGGCTCTGAATCCGCTGATAGGAGAAGTGATCGTCACAGGTGAGGACAATGGATTGACCGCCCGCATCTATCCGGAGCAGGCTGTTGTGGAAGCGAAAGCATTGGATGCAGAGGCAATTCAGGCACAGCTTCAGGCATTTCTGGATGAATATAACAGAAATCAGCCCACCTATCGCCGCATTACAGGATTGGTTGTCCGCAAAAATCCGTTTATCCGCAACACAACAAAAAAGATCAGGAGACAGGATGTCCTGATTGATGAGCCTCTGGAATAAGACAGAGGCTTAAGATAAAAGTGGAAGCATACCGGATAAAAAAACCCTCAGACAGAATATCAGCGATCACTTCCGGTGCCAGATTAAAATTATCCCGGCTCCATTTGTGGAGAACGCCGATGGTACTGCCGATGGCGCAGGTGATCACATAGGAAACTTCTTCCTTTGTATGCCTGTCAGGCCTGGAATTAGATGTAGTTTCTGTAACATAATGATGGAGCATAGTCAGCATTTTTTTCAAACAGATCATTGCCATGAGGCGTGCTCAAAAGACCGGACAGAAAAGGATTTTCCATGGTGTACCGGCACAGAGTCAGAAAATAGGAACTGCAGATATCCCGGTCATTTTTTGGCTGGAAATTTTCCATCATGGAAAAAACATCATGAATAGTTTTATCCTCAACTGCAGAGATCAGTGAAGGGATGTCCTGATAGTGATTATAAAAGGTACTTCTGGCAATACCAGCTGTTTTAGTGATGTCGGATACAGTAATCCTGTCAGGTTTCTTTTCTTTTAACAATTTGAAAAAGCACCTAAAATGGCCTCGTCAGCCACAGAATATCTTTCATCGGGAATTACATTTTGCATAGTTGTTTCCCCCGGGAGTCTGTAAGTAATACATAAAGTATATCACAAATCTGACGATCAAAAAATTATTTTTCCAGGACTTTCTAGAGCCTTTTTCAGACACGCTCTAGTCCCAGAATATTTTCATTCTCAGTCAATTCTTTTACTTTCTGCATAATCCCATATCCACAATTGGTCGTTAGGTTACTGCTCACACACTACTATCCCGCGAGGTGTTTTGGCATGAATATGCCAAAATCCCGAGACATACAAGCCAAAATTCCATTGCCGCAGGCAATCTGGAATGAATTTTGGCTACGTTACTGAGAACGGAGTGAACAGTAACGTCGTGAGAAGATATTATGCTACATTACATTGCGATGTATTTGTCAAGCAGGAATGTATGTGCTATGATTAAACGGACTATAGAATAATCCGTTATCCGGAGAAGAAAAAATGGAAATATCAGAGGTATGATGGGAGGATTTATATGCGAAGAAGAGACAGAGAGGTAACAGAACTTAATGAGATCATACATATACTTGATTCTGGCAAGGTTTTGCACCTTGGGCTGGTGGATCAGGGAAAGCCATACATAGTTCCTGTGAACTACGGTTATGTTATGGAAAATGATAAACTTGTATTTTATGTGCACGGTGCTTTGGAAGGCCGTAAGCTTGACATTATCAGAAACAATTCAGACTGCTGTGTTCAGATTGAGTGTGATGTTCAGCCATTTTCAGGTAAAGTGGCCTGCCAATATGGGTGTAGTTATTATTCTTTTGATGGATTTGGAACTGCGGAGATTGTGGAAGCACCACAAGAAAAAATTAAGGCCATGAGCGCCTTAATGAAAATACAAACAGGTAAGGATTTTGAGTTTAATGAGCGGCTGGTTTCAATTGTCAGTGTCATTCGAATTGAGTGTGATTATTATACTGCAAAGTACAGACCATTACCGGCAAATCCAGTAGTATAAATTGGGAATAATTTGTTACTTGGAGGACAAAAAATGACTATTAGAAAAGCAGAAGAAAAAGACATTCTAAGAATAATTGAATTGTTGGGACAGGTATTGCAGATCCATGCAGATATAAGACCTGATATTTTTATTCCCGGTACCACAAAATATACTGTAAGCGAATTGACAGAGCTATTAGGAAAAGAAGAAAAACCCATATATGTAGCAGTGAACGAGGAAGATGTTTGTGTAGGATATGCATTTTGCCAATTACAGGAACAGCCTTTTTCAACTAATATGGTACCGTTTAAGTCTCTTTTTATAGATGATCTATGTGTTGATCAGCACGCACGAGGACAGCATATCGGCGAGAGCTTGTTTGAATATGTAAAAAATGAAGCAAAGCGAATGGGCTGTTATGAAGTGACACTGAATGTATGGGCAGGAAATACTTCAGCCGAAAAGTTCTATGAAAAAATGGGTATGAAAACAAAAGAAAGGCAGATGGAATATATCCTGGAACATTGATGCGTTGTATGGCATATTTGAGAAGTCTATCTGCGAATTTACAGAGATATCCGATGGATGAATCCGATCAGTCAAACAGTAAATATTAAAAGAAAATGCAAATCAGGCACAAGTTATATTTCGGAAACTTGTGCCTGATTTTTACAGTGTTATTTGGAAATTACAGGTGCTTTTGTCCGATATTTTTAGCATTGATATAATTTATGATCATGTCTGCTGCATCGGAAATATCAAGTTTGCCTGTATCAATAGACAGCTGATACTGGCTGGCGTCTTCCCATTCTTTGCCTGTGCAGAATTTGTGGAAAGATGCTCTTTTCTCATCCACTTCCTTTATCAGCTTTGCAGCTTTTTTCTCATTAATACCGTCCCGTTCCATTACACGTTTGATACGGCAGTCTTTATCTGCGTGAAGAAAAACAGTAGTTGCCTCAGGATCATTTGCATAAATCGCTCCTGAACAGCGTCCGATGATTACGGCAGGTTTTTGCTGCGTAAGTTCACGTATAAGTTCAAAAGATTTTTCCATTGGATTGCTTTCTCCGTAGCTTACAGCAATGCTGTAGAGCAGGCTGTTTACTGCTTTTTCCTGGAAAAATTCTTTGTTTTCGTCAAGCTTTCCAAGTTTTTTGGCCTCTTCTTCAAGCTTCTTTCTGTCATAGAGTTCCAGTCCAAGTCTGGAAGCCAGTTCTTTTCCTATTTCATGTCCGCCGCTTCCGCACTGTCTTGCTATTGTAATAATCATATCCCATGCCTCCTGTGCAATGATGTTGCATTTATTTACTGTCAAAGTACTTTTTCGGAATTATTATACTCAAAAAAAAATCGAAATGTATATGCCAAAATCTACTATAAATTGCCTTCGCAAATCCTGATATTCTGGTACTTATGGCAAATTGGTCTGACAAATATTTACTTAATAGAAACATTAGACAAATACTTTATATTGAGATATGATGAGAATTGTGGGAGCTGCTTTGCAGCGGAGCAATTCGTAGATATCAAGTGCTTTTACAATATCTGAAAAAGAATATTCTCCTGTCATATAATGTTTTATAAATCATTTTGCATGGATGTTCGCTGATAATAGGTATTTATGATATCCTGTAAAGTAATCGTATTCATTTTTTCTTCAGCAGTTTTTTGGATTTCATTATAGAATCCCTGCAAGGATAACTGAATATTAATACCAACGCCGCAATCAGGGTTTGTATGAGTATCTAAATGAAGCAGCGGTTTCTCGCCTTCAACTGCTTTATAAATATCCAGCAATGTAATCTGGTCTGCTGGTTTTGAAAGAGAAGGACGGGCATGTCCGGCTACACTGGTCATAAGTCCGGCCTTTTTTAGTTTTAACATAAGCTGGCGTACAAAGCCGGGATTTGTATGGACACTTTCTGCAATTGAGGCACTGGAGAGAGATTTTTCCTGGTTGATAGCAATCAGAACCATCACATGAACAGTATCACTTAATTTCGTTGAATATTTCATGATAAGAAACTCCTTGTAGTATGATATAATGATTTTGCTTTCACATTTTTGAGACAAAAATATTTCTGGTTTGTCTAAAACATTTCAAGTTCTCAACAGTTCTTTCCAATATGTTGAGAAACTGTGCATATTTATTATTTTGATGATTGTAAATAATATAATTACAACTATAATGAAATTTAAAGGAAAAGTCAACACAGGAATGAAACTTACGGAGGATTGTATAATATGCTGATCGTAGACAAATTTATGAAACCACCAAAATCCTTGAATAAACATTGATTATTACGTGATGCGATAAAATATTTACAAAGGAGAACTTATGGAATACAAAAATCAAACAGAAAATCGTGCATTTCAGGAAATGTTTCAGGTAGCAGTAAAACGGCTGCAAAATCGTTCCGGAGAGGATATTGCTGCAAAAAGTGGGGCTGTTTTTCATAGCAGCCGAAATGTGCTTGAAGTACTGAGTTTTTATGAAACGATTGAAATTCAACTCCCTGAGTTTCGTATTAACTCAAACATGGACGAATGGCATTATCTGACATTGCTGCATTATCTGGATATGGCCGATGGAACAGAAGGTTCACAGAAGCTCATTACTTTTGGTAACCTGAAAGATGGATTGATTCGAGGAACCAAGTTTGACCGGACTGCAGAGCAGAAACTGGAAAAGCTTTTGCAGGATAAAGATCCTGAGAAAATTCAGAAAGCATGTAAAAACCTGGGTGCAGAATTCACAGAGACAAAGGCGGATCTGTGTGCTGTTTTTCCAGTTCTGCCAAGATATCCGGTAACTTTAAAGATATGGTTTGCAGATGAAGAATTTCCTGTATCTGGCAAAATATTTCTTCAGGATCATGCCGATCATTATCTAAGTGTAGAAGATGCGGTAACAGTTGGAGAAATTTTGTTGCAAAAAGTTATCGGAAGCATTTTCTTCTCTCTGATCATGAATCAGAAAACTTTCCAGTCCGGCTTTGATAAATTTGTCGATTACTGTCTGAATCTGTTTCCAGTCATTACAGTGATTGCGGAGCATCAGTCTGTTGATGGAAAGGCAGCCATTCATTTGAAAATAAAAAACCGATTCTGCCTGTTCAAAGGTCAGGAGGCTGTGTGACATAAGCCAGGTCACATAGCCTTCTTTTGTATTTTCTGCTATTTTTTTCCAGAAGAATAGGGGCAATTGCATCATCCAGAAACAGTGCCCTGTATTGTGATTCCATCTGTATTTTCTGACAGAACGGATAGGAACAGCTTTTTTGATTTAGACAGAATAAATGATCCACAGTTGTTAACATATCCTGAGTCATATCATTAAGAATATCTGATAATACATCATAGATATCGTAGTAATGAAGATAAAAAGTGCCACGGTTGATTTCAGCATTTTTGCAGATCTCTGTAACTGTAATTTTCGTAAAACTTTTCTGATTTAACAATTCTAAGAACGTATCTTTTATGGTTTGCCTGGTATAGCGGGTACGGCGATCTTGTTTTCTCGTTTTTTCTGACATTATATACTCCTGTATTAGTTAGTATCATATGATTTCTCAACAATTTTTCTGATGTGTTGAGTAACCATACAAATCTCACAGATTGATTATTGTAATTTATATAGTAACAACTATAATGAGGTTTAAAGAAAAAGTCAACAGATTGTTCAGAATTTTAGGAGGAAAAACATGGGACATGTAATTGCAGTATCAGGAAAAGGTGGCGTAGGGAAAACAACCCTTTGTGGATTGTTAATTCAATATTTATGTGAAAATAGAAAACATCCGGTTTTAGCTGTAGATGCAGATGCAAATGCGAATCTGAATGAAGTGCTCGGCGTTGAACCGGAGATTACACTCGGAGAACTGAGAGAAGAGATTGAACGTGCAGGAGTTGATCCACGATATCAGATTCCGGCAGGAATGACAAAACAGGCTTATCTGGAAATGCGTCTTTCCGATGCAATTGCAGAAGAAGACGATTATGATTTGATGGTAATGGGGCGAACCCAGGGACAGGGCTGCTATTGTTTTGTAAATGGTCTTGTGCAGACCCAGGTTCAGAAACTGCAAAGTCATTATCCATATATTGTGGTTGATAACGAAGCAGGTATGGAACATATCAGCAGAGGAATCCTGCCAATGATGGAAGTTGCCATTCTTGTAAGTGACTGTTCCAGAAGAGGTGTTCAGGCAGCCGGACGTATTGCAAAGCTGATGAAGGAGTTAAACTTTAAACCACAGAAAACTGGATTAATCGTGAATCGTGTTCCGGATGGAAAACTGGATGCCGGAACTCTGGAAGAAATCCGAAATCAGGGACTGGAACTGTTAGGGGTTGTACCACATGATGACCAGGTATATCAGTATGACTGTAATGGAAAGCCGATCATACAGCTTCCGAAAGATTCTCCTGTAAGAAGTGCACTGGGAGAAATTGTAAAGAAGTTAGGATTGTGAGTTGGAGGATTGAAAGTTTGATGATTGAGTAAACAGAAATATTATCTGATTTGGTATAACCAATTGCAAAGAAAGGAAAATCTTCATGAGAAATCATTGGACAGAAATAGAAAAATATTTAGAAGACCAGAAGATAGCACAGGAACTGATTGGAGAACTGAGAGATTTTCACATGCGTTATGAGGTGGAGGATCAAGTAAAGAAACGGATAGAAAAACCGGATATCCTATTCTATGGGAAAAAGATTCTGGAAATGTCAATAGCAGCGCTTCTTCAGGGAGATAACCTGTTACTTTCCGGTGCGAAAGCTACAGGAAAAAATGTACTATGTGAGACACTGGCATGGATATTCGGAAGACCGGAATACGACATTTCTTTTCACGTAAATACAGACAGTGCCGATCTGATTGGAACGGATACCTTTATAAATAATGAAGTTCGCCTTCGGAAAGGTCCCATTTACCAATGTGCGGAATTTGGAGGATTTGGAATCCTGGACGAAATCAATATGGCAAAAAATGATGCGGTTTCTGTACTGCATGCCACACTGGATCATCGGCGCAGAATCGATATTCCAGGATATAACAGGATTTTACTTCATCCGGCAACACGATTTATCGGCACGATGAATTATGGTTACGCAGGTACCAGAGAGTTAAATGAAGCATTGGTTTCAAGGTTTATGGTAATTGATATGCCTGAAATGGATGAGGATAGTGTCCTTTTTGTATTAAGACAACATTTTCCAGAGGGGAAAAAAATGTGCATTGAAAGCTTTTGCAGGACTGTTTCTGGATTTGCAGATTAAAGCTTATCATGGAGAAATCTCAACAAAATCTCTCGACCTGAGAGGATTGGTTTCTGCTGTAAAGGCAACAAGAAGCGGACTTTCTCCAATTGAAGCAATCCAGATGGGGATCATAAATAAAAGTTTTGATGTATTTGAAAAAGAGATCGTAGAAGATGTGGTTTCTACCAGAATCCCATCTTCCTGGACCGGAAAAGACATATGGGGGATAAACTTGTATGGAGGATGTCAGATGGTCGGCGGAACAACTGGAAGAACATCGTCTGGAGATCAGCAATCGTATCAGAAATCTTTTTTGGACAGTCAGTGGTGATTATGATATGGAATTTGAACCGGACACAGAAAAATATGATTATTCAAAACAAACGGTTCTGTATGAGGCAGTGAAGCAGGGTGCCTTTGCACGATATTTTGATCAGAAGAAACTTGGCATGTATTTGATGAAAAAATTACATTTTTCTGCTGGAGAAGATATGCTTTTGCCTCTTGCTGGATTATGCATGGATGCTGCAGTGAATCGGTTTATCATTCGAGAACGTTTGGGAACAAAGGAAATCAGAGAACAGGCATTCAGAGAATTGGAAAAGGCCGAAGAAGAGCAGGTATCAGACAAAGCCGGAACAGACCTGATTCACAGGATCAGGCTTCTGTATATAAGGCATGTTCTGGAGAACACAGACGATAAGGGAATGGATCCACAGGCAGAGATTGCATTGTATAAGATTCTATCTCTGAAGGATGCGGAAAATACGGAAGATGTCATAAACGTGATAGATGAGATTTATAATCATGTTCTGGATCCTTCTTTTGAAAAAAAGAATGGAAATCTGGAGAAGATTCTGAATTTACCGGATATGGCATTGGCCAATGACGCGTGGCAGGAATGCATGACGGATGAACAGATGGAAGACATCATTCAAAATATCTTTCTAATATCAAAAAAAGATGATGAGTCTGGATATCAGAAACAAAAAGAAAAAAGATCTTATTTTTCTCCGGAAAAAGAAGAAGTTCCGGAAAGCCCGGAGAATATAAATCCACAGGCAGTGCGACGGATACGGGAATATGTGGAACTGAATTACGGAAAATCGTATCTAAGTGAATCGGAACAGGCCAGAGTCAACCGGAAATTTTGTACAGGAATCCACAAAAACTGTAACCTGTATCTTACAGACGGAATTTTACAGAACCCTATGATAAAAAATAATCAATACCGTTTTGCTCAGCTGCAGTTTGAAAAAAATAAAGCCTATTATGGAAATAATCACTGGATCATCAAAAGAAATATTTCTGTGTTGGCAGAGTCACTGAAACGGGCATTTATAATCCGAAAGGATGATTTTGTCAGCAGATCTGATGCAGGGCAGCTTGTTCCAGAACGGTTATGGAAAATTGGAAGAACAGACGATGACAAGCTATTTAATAGGAAAAAAGAGATCAGAAGATTCTGAGTTTGTAATAGATGTCCTGATTGATTCCAGTGGTTCCCAGGCTGGTAGACAGGCTCAGGTAGCGGCGCAGGGATATATTATCAGTGAAGCATTAAGTCAGGCAGGAATTCCTCATCGGGTGACAGGATACTGTGCTTTCTGGGGATATACAGTACTTCAGAGATTTCGGGATTATGAGGATCCAAGTGAAACAAATGAAAGAATCTTTCAATTTCGGGCGTATGCCAATAACAGAGATGGGCTTGCACTGAAAACAGTCTGTTCCTCTCTCGTGGAACGACCGGGAAAAAAATAAGATTTTAATCGTATTAAGTGATGGAAAACCCTGTGATATGAGCATACAACGACCAGGAACCCGCCAGCCCAAGATCTATGACGGAGAAGGAGCTGTGAAAGATACTGCATATGAGGTGCGTCAGGCCAGAAATCAGGGAATTTTCGTAATTGGTATTTTTTGTAGGGAATGAAGAAGAGCTCTCCGTGGAAAAGAGAATCTATGGAAAAGACTTTGCCTATATTCGTAATATCAGCAATTTTTCCCGTATGGTAGGAACATTTTTTGCGAAGACAAATTGATATGGAATAAAAATGGAGGAATCACTATGGGTAAAATTGAATTTGCCAATTGCCAGGATGTAAGAAATCAGAAAAAGATACAGGAATTAGATTGTCCACGCTGTCATGAACCGGGAGGCATTGAAGCCTTTGTGAAAGACGGGATACTTGCAGAGGATGGAGTATGTGATAACTGCGGATATATTCTTCCGGAAGGAACAGAACTGGAGGAAGTGGAGTAAGAAGCATTTAAGGAGATAACAAATGAAAATTGCAGTTTGTGGAAAAGGTGGATGTGGAAAAAGTACAGTAACCAGTCTTTTGGCTAAGGCTTTAGCCAGACGAGGAAAAGAAATTTTGGTAATTGATTCCGATGAATCTAATTATGGTCTACACCGACAGCTAGGTATGAAGCTTCCCAGAGATTTTACAGACTATTTCGGTGGTAAACAAAATGTTTTAAATGATATGATGTTATCAAAATTTACTCATCAGTTTTTTGAGGAAACCTGGACAATAGATGATATACCGGAAGATTATTATAGTCTGAAGGACGGTGTAAAACTGATGAGCAGTGGAAAAATTCATCAAGCAAATGAAGGGTGTTCTTGTGCTATGGGAACTGTTATGACTCAATTTATCCAAAATCTCAGGCTTAAAGAAGACCAATTTGCGCTAATGGATATGGAGGCTGGTATTGAACACTTTGGACGTGGAATTGATAACGGTGTAGATTTGATATTGATAATCATAGATCCATCCTATGAATCCCTACAGCTTTCCAAAAAAATTCGGGGAATTATCGGAAAGTATTCGAAAACCATTTTATTACGTTCTCAATAAAGTAACAAAAGAGAATCAGGAAATGATGTATGAAGCTGTATGGAATTCAAGTCGAATCGCTGTATCTCTTAGTGCGGATCCTAGTATTATGGGAGAGGGACTGATGGGGAAAGAACTATCAGAAAAACCAGATGCTATTGAAAACTTAACAGAATTTCTACTTTCTATTTAACGGAATAAGGAGATTTAGAATGTTACAGGATTACTATGAAAAACATAATCTGGAAATGAAACCATATCAATACTACCTTGCGGAGTTTCAGAATGTAAATCCAGAGGATGTTACAAGTCGGCTGGATATACCATTTGATGATAATAGCAAGTCATTTACAATAAAGTTTATGCGAAACCGATTACTATAAAAGATAATTGCTGGCTGGCATCCAATGTGGTTGTTTGTGGCGGTGTTACCATAGGAGAGGGATGTGTAATAGGAGCAGGAAGTGTTGTGACAAGGGATATTCCTCCATATAGTCTGGCTGCTGGAAATCCATGCCGGGTTATTCGCAAAATAACTGAAAAAGATCATATGAAATAAGATAATACAATCAATAAAGGGGATGCCGGTTAATACCACTTTTCGGCATCCCCTTTTTGCCCAAATAATTAAGTATTCCAATATCCGATATGGCAGAAATATTTCTGGGACAGATTGTATTCCGGAGAAAAATGAAAGGTTAGTTTTAACTGGTTGTATTACGGCGAATCAATATTGGAGTAATCTGTTTATGGACAGGCTTTTCCAGTGGTTTAGGGGAACGTTTTTTTTGTTCTTCCATCTGTTGAACCAGAAGCTCCATGGCAGTTTGTGCAATAATATCAATCTGCTGACCAACGGTTGTGATTGGGAGAATTGCCTCACTGGCAATGGGAGAATTATCAAATCCTATGATTTCATAGAAAGAGGGTAATTCTCGGTATTTCTGGAAAATCAGGTTAAGAAACATGTTTGCATAAGTATCGTTGGAAAGGAAAATACCTTTTTTTTGGATTGGGATATTTCTCTTCTATTCTTGTAAAAATGCGTCTTATTTCATTTAAAATTTCCTGATAAGAATTACCGCTTACACTTAGATCAATATCATAAGGAACCTGATATTCTTCACAGGTTTCCTTAAATGCGCGAATACGGTCGTAAGCAGGAACTGTTTTCTCAACATTGACATTGATGTGGATCAGTATATCACATTTATCACGGATCAGCAGAGTGGTAGCCTGAAGCGCACCCATATAGTTGTCAGTGGTAACACTGCTGATATATTCCGCTTCACGTTCAATGGCAACGATGGGAATCTGATAGGAGGATAATTGTTTTGATGACAGCGTATGACTTAAAACAATGAGACCTTCAATCTGATAGGATAGGAGCTCTTCAATATATTGCTGTTCTTCTTCAGCCCCATGTTCACTGCTAAAGACGAGAAATTTGTAGTGATAATCACTGTAGCTGGACAGCAGTTGTGTCAGCATTTCAGAATAATAATGCAGATAAAGATTCGGAATAATGATTCCGATAAATTCACTTTTTCCATTCGCCAGAACTTTTGCAAGTTTATTTTTTTCATAGCCAAGGATATCAAGGGCCTGAGAAATTTTTTCCCTGATTTTCAAGTGTAAGGGAATCAGGATGATTGAAATATCTTGATATTGTAGTTTTTGAAAAATGGGTATATGCTGCAATATCTGCAAATGTCACCTGTTTTTTTGACATGAAACTTATTCTCCTTATAAATAAATGCAAATATTTTTTTTAGTATAGCAATTATTATACAAAAAGGCAATATTAAAATAACCGATTACGTAACCGGTTATTTTAATGAAGAAAAGTGTTGACAGAGAGTGTGTGATGTAGTAACATCAGATTATAAAGTAACCGGTTACTTAACCGGTTTCATGAACAATGTATGAAAGGAATGGAGGAAAAAGTGCATGAAAACAGTGCAGAACCAAGCAAAGCCCGTAAGCAAGCAGACGTGGAGAAATAAGGTTACGTATGTGAAGAAAAACTGGCAGTTATATCTTTTTTTCTTAATGCCGGGACTTTTACTGACAATCATTTTTAAGTATCTCCCGATGGGAGGGCTTTTGATTGCGTTTGAAGATTATAATGTAATCAAGGGAGTACTTGGAAGTCCATGGGTTGGACTTGAATATTTCAGACGTTTTTTATCATCACCGGATTTTATGAACTATCTGATGAATACATTAAAGCTGAGTATCTATGGATTATTATGGGGATTTCCGGTTCCGATTATTCTGGCATTACTTATGAATCGTATTCAAAAAACAGGGATCAAGAAAAAAGTACAGCTTCTGATCTATATGCCGAATTTTATATCTGTAATAGTACTTTGTGGTATGGTTCGTATGCTGTTATCACCGGTAGGACCTTTGAACAGGCTGCTTGGGATTAGCACAAACTGGATGACAATGCCATCTGCTTTCCGTACTATTTATATAGCAAGTGGAATCTGGCAGACTGCAGGCTGGGCATCTATTATGTATACTGCAGCATTATCTAATGCGAGCAAAGAGTTGGAAGAAGCGGCAGTTATGGATGGTGCAAACCTTTTGCAGCAGATCTGGTACGTGGAGCTTCCGGCGATTAAGAACATTATTGTAATTCAGTTTATCCTGCAGGCAGGAAATATTATGAGCATTGGATTTGAGAAGGCATATGCATTGCAGACAGATATGAACCTGCCGGCATCAGAAATTTTATCTACATATGTATATCGCATCGGTCTTTTGAACGGTGATTATGGTTATTCTACGGCAGTAGGTCTGTTTAATTCAGTTGTAAATGTAATTCTGTTGATTTTTGTAAACTGGGTTGTAAAGAAGCTGAATGATGGAGAGGGATTATAGGAGGAAGAGAAGATGGAGAAAAAGAAGAGAAAATATTCAAGGACAGATCGTCTGATCCTTGGAATTGGATTCACGATTCTTGGACTGTTTGTACTTTCTATTGCGATTCCAATTATATATGTAGTACTTGCATCTTTTATGGATCCTACTGTTTTGAATAATCAGGGACTGAGCTCTGATATTAAGGACTGGACTTTGGATGCTTATAGAAGAGTACTGGAGAATGAGATGATCTGGCGCGGATTTTTGAATTCTTTTCTGTATTCATTTGTATTTACAGTGATCTCAGTTTTTGTAACATTACTGGCAGCCTTTCCTCTGTCTAAAAAAGAATTTGTGGGAAGAAAATTTTTTTAATCTGATTTTTCTGATCACAATGTTTTTTGGGGGAGGAATGATTCCAACATTTATTTTGATCAATCAGCTGCATATGGTAAATACAGTATGGGCGGTTTTGATTCCGGGAGCATTTAATGTTTGGAATATGATTCTTGCAAGAACTTATTATCAGTCAATTCCGGCAGAATTAAGAGAAGCATCTGCAATTGACGGTGCTAATGAAATTCAGCATTTTTTTCAAAATTATGATGCCGGTATGTAAACCGATCATTGCAGTACTGGCACTGTGGTCATTTGTCGGAATGTGGAATAGCTACTTTGATGCGATGATTTATCTGAACGATGCAAATCTTCAGCCACTGCAGCTGGTACTGCGTTCAATCCTGGTGCAGAATACTCCACAGCCGGGAATGATTGCAGATATCCAAAGCACAGCAGAGATGGCAAAGGTAGCAGAACAGTTGAAATATGCAACAATTGTAGTATCAAGTTTACCACTTTTAGTGATGTATCCATTTTTCCAGAAATATTTTGATAAAGGAATTATGGTTGGCTCGGTAAAAGGCTAAAGAAAGGAATGATACAGATATGAAGAAAAACAGAGTAAGAAGTTTGCTTGCACTTGGACTTTCTTTAACAATGATGGTAAGTATAATGGGGTGTGGAAAACAGCAGAGGCTTGATGCTGAGATTAATCCGGATACACCGGTATCGGATGTACAGTTTCCATTGAAAGAAACAGAGGAGCTTTCTTTTATTACCAGTGCACCGGCCACTTCAACACAGGATCCAAATAAAAGAGTGATTTTCCAGAGAATGGAAGAACAGACAAATGTTCATATTGACTGGACCTGCTTTGTATCAGATCAGTTTTCAGATAAAAAGAATCTGGCGTTGGCTCAGTTTGGAAATCTGCCGGATGGACTGTTTAATGCAGGCATGAGTGATTATGATCTGTTGCGTTATGCAAAGCAGGGAATAATTATTCCGCTGGAAAATCTGATTGACAAATATATGCCAAACCTTCAGGCTGTGTTTGAAAAATACCCGGAATACAGAACCATGTGTACAGCACCGGATGGACATATTTACTCTTTTCCGTGGATTGAACAGCTTGGTTCCGGAAAAGAAGCAATTCAGGCCATTGGAGATATTCCTTATATTAATAAGAAATGGCTTGATTATCTTGGTCTTGAGATTCCAACCACAACAGATGAACTGGAGCAGGTACTGATTCAATTTCGAGATCATGCAGATGATCTGAAACAAGAGTTTTCCATTGAAGGTGATGTAATACCGATGTCATTTATTATCAATAACGGAGATCAGGATCCTTCAATCTTAATAAATGGATTCGGAGATGGTTATGGGGACACAGGAGATCATTTTGCTGTAACAGATGAAGGTAAGGTGATTTATACAACGGTTCAGGAAGGATACAAAGAAGGTATCAAATGGCTGCATAAACTTGTGACAGAGAATCTGATCGATCCGGAAGCATTTACACAGGAATGGTCTACTTATGTTGCAAAAGGAAAGAATCACCGTTATGGACTTTGCTTCACATGGGATATTGCTAATATAGACAACAATACGGATTATGTGATGCTTCCGGCACTGACCGGACCGGATGGAATGAGAAATATCACCAGACAGAACAACAGTGAGACCAGCGGTTTTGACAGAGGAAGATGTGTGCTTACTACCAGCTGCCGTAACACGGCACTTGCTGCCGCATGGATCGATCAGATGTATGCACCCCTTCAGTCTCCGCAAAATAACTGGGGAACCTATGGAGAGAAGGATTCCTTTAATATTTTTTGAGCTGTCTGTAAACAAAGATGGCGAAAAAATTGTTAAAGCATATGGACTTAGGAGATCAGTCACCGGTGGAAGTACGTGAAGCGCAATCTGTAAATGGTCCTCTCGCTATATTAAATGAATATTATGGCGTATATGTAACACAGCCGGAAGATGCGAAATGGCGTCTGGATAATATGCATGAGACATATTTACAGGATATGAACAGCAAATATGTTTATCCTAATGTATTTATGAGTATTGATGATACAAACAAAGTGTCACAGTATGATACAGATATTAAGAAATATGCAGAACAGAAGAAAGCAGATTGGATCCTGAACGGAGGAATTGATGAAGAATGGGATTCTTATCTGAAAAAAATGGAGAAGTACGGGCTTTCCGATTACCTTTCAATCAAGCAAAAATATTTTGACCAGTATCAGGATTCATTAAGCAGTGAAAAATAAGAGAAGATATCATTTTGACAGGAGGAACTATATGAGCGAAATGTTGGAAAAGGCAAGAAAATATGAATTTATACAGGGACAGCAGATCAAAGAGGAAGAAAGACCAGCCTTTCATATAACTCCTTATGTTGGCTGGATGAATGATCCAAATGGATTTTCCTATTATAAAGGAGAGTATCATTTGTTCTACCAGTATAATCCGTATAGCACACATTGGGACAGTATGCACTGGGGACATGTAGTGAGTAAGGATTTATTGCATTGGAACTATGTTCCGACTGCATTGGCACCGGATGAAGATTATGATAAATTCGGCTGTTTTTCCAGGAAGTGCCATAGAATTAGAGGATGGCAGACAGTTGCTTATGTATACTTCTGTAAATCAGGAGAAACTGGAAGACGGAACTGTAAGGGATATTCAGACACAGGCAGTGGCAGTTGGAGATGGTAAGGATTATGAAAAGTATGATAAGAATCCGGTTCTGACAGCCAAAGATCTTCCAAAGGGGGCTAGTAAAGTAGACTTTCGTGATCCCAAAATCTGGAAAGGGAACGATGGAAACTTTTATTGTGTTATAGGAAGTCGTCCGGCTGATGGAAGCGGACAGATCCTTCTTTACAGAAGTAAAAATGGCTTTGAATGGGAATTTGTAAGCATTCTGGCAAAGAATCAAAATCGTTATGGAAAAATGTGGGAATGCCCGGATTTCTTTGAATTGGACGGCAAATATGTGCTTCTGACAAGTCCACAGGATATGCTTCCGGAAGGATTAGAATTTCATAATGGAAATGGAACGTTATGTATTATTGGGGAGTTGGATCCTGAGACACATACTTTAAAGGAACAGTTTTGTCAAGCTGTTGATTACGGAATTGACTATTACGCAATGCAGACACTGCTTGCGCCGGATGGACGAAGAATTATGATCGCCTGGATGCAGAACTGGGATACGCTTGCATATCGATGCAATGACTCTGGATGGTTCGCACAAATGAGTCTTCCAAGAGAACTGTCTGTTAAAAACGGAAGATTGTATCAGGTTCCGGTCAGAGAACTTAATGCCATGCGTGCAAACAAAGTCGAGTATAACAATGTTGTGATAAAAGATACCAGGCTCACACTGGATCAGATTGAAGGACGAATTGTAGATCTGGAACTTGTGATACGACCGGCGGATAAAGACAATCTTTATAAAAAATTTGAACTCTGTTTTGCAGAGAATGAGAAATATCATTCTACATTATGCTTCCGTCCGGATGAATCTGTTTTAAAAATCGATAGAAAATTCTCAGGAAGCGAACGGGCGCTGGTTCATCAGAGCAGTTGTCTGGTAAACGGTGACAGCAATGAACTAAAACTGCGTGTGATTTTGGATAAGTTTAGTGTGGAAGTATTTATTAATGACGGCGAGCAGGTTATGTCTGCGGTTATTCTTACAAAGCAGGAAGCAAAGGGGATTTCTTTCTTTGCTGATGGTGCAGTTAAGCTTGATATAGTGAAATATGATTTATTATAATAAAGCGTTATAAATTGGGACATAATACAGCATTTATTGGTAAGGTTGGTAATGATTTTTTTTGGAGATCAGTTGAGAGCAGCCATAAAAGAAGCAGGAATTGATGACATTGGATTATGTACAGATGCAAAAAATTCATACTACGCTTGCTATGGTACATACATATCCGGATGGAGATAGGGATTTTTCCTTCTATCGTAATCCGGGAGCAGACATGATGCTGAATAAAACTGAGATTTCCGAGGATATTCTCAAGGAAACAGAAATGCAAATAAGTAAAAAACTTTAAATTTGTAATTCTTGCCAAATAGCAAGGAAATCGCAAGACTTTGGTCATGTGAATTTCCTTGCATTTTTTTCTCAAAGTGTCAGGTAAGGCCCTTGTTTATGGAAGAAATCAGCTCTGCCAGTTGTTTCCTTTTGGTGCGTGTATCACCGTTGATCATCAACTTGGAATAAATCTGGTTGATATATTGCTTCACAGTGCCTTCAGAGAGAAATAACCTCTCTGCGATTTCGCGGTTGCTCAGACGGTCGATGATCAAAGCTGCGATTTCTGCTTCTCTGCTGTTCAGCATATTTAGGATCTCAGGTCTGGAATTACGGCTGGACAGGCGGAGGCAGTGTTGTTCATAAACAGAACCAAGGGAAAGGATCCGGTCTGTGAAAGGCTCTGGTGTTATGGAATTAATACTGCCCAGCACGTCCTTGATATAGTTATAATTTTCTACAAACGGAATCAGAAAGCCATCCGGCATGGCGTGTCCTAAGGCTTTCAGCAGAAGCTGTCGTGCATCATGATGTTTGCCCAGCATTGCGTAAGCAGCAGCGGTCTGGATCTGAACGTGGAGAGACACAAGTTCATAGTGCATTTTTTCACAGACAGGCAGAAGCGTTTCGCTTCTGCCTATAACTTTTGCGTACATTTTCTGTGAAAGAAAGACCTGATTCTCGATCATTTCCATTATAGGTCTGCAGGGAGAAAGAAAGCTGACAGTGGATAACATATGGTCTTTAAATAATGCAGGAATCTTTTCCGGCATTCTAATTAATGTATAGTAGTAAGCATAAGTACTGTCAAAAATATTCAGCCACATCATATTGTGGAGAGACAGAAGCTCCTTACGCTTTACTTCAGGGTTCTTCACAAAGGTGACACTCTCCTGAAAAAGGGAAAGCCTTGCAGCAAGGAAATCACAGCAGAGCGAAATATTGTGCTGTCCGTTTGATGCAATGGTGGAATAAGTCTGCTCCAGCAGAATCTGTGCATCTGAAAAATTCCCCTGCATAAATGCTGCCTCTGCATTCATGAGCAATTCCGCACCCTGTCCATGTCCCTGGGTGATCCTGTAATAGTGGGGCATACATTCATTCATAGCTGTCAGTTCTGCATCCAGGGTTCCGGATCTGCGGTGAAACATCATCAGAACAGAAGGAGAACCGAAGGTCCAGCTTCCTGTTTTGCGGATACTGATGGCAGGTCTGGTCATTTTGGAACTGGCCTGACGGTGCAGAACGCTCATACCGGTGATATCGTTATACATCAGAAAACTCATAATAAGATCACATTCTCCGGAGAGATTCTTTCGCTCATCTTCGGACAAAGTGTTATCTTCAGCTATGGTATCTGTCAGAAGCTGCTTTAGTTCCAGCATTTTGGGAATCTGATGCCAGGTAAACATACGGCGCATCAATACGAGAAGGGCCAGAGGCCTGTTCTTCAGGATTTCTGTTGGACAGACATCAAGAAATGCGAGAACCTTTTCCGGCGAAAGAGAAGCCAGGAGGATTCCTGCATCCTTTTGGATAACAGCAAGTGCTGCATCATAGTTAAGAGCCTTGTTATAGGCAGCAAGTGCCTGCAGAAACTGTCCCCGGGATTCATACCATTGTCCGTAACGATTCCGGAAATCTGTCTGTTTTTCATGGGAAAGCATGGCAAAGGCACGCTGTGTACATTCCTTCATCATATGGTGAAAACGGAAGCTGATTCCATCGGACAAAGGAGTGATAAAAGCATTCTGTCTGGTCATAAGGAAAAGAATCTGTCCAGCTTCCGGATTCCCTGTAATAAAAAGTGCCATTTCAACGGTAAATTCATCTGCAAGTCCCATAACAGTGAGAAATTCCTGCTGTGCATCAGAGAGAGGTGCGATCATAGCAGAGGAAAACATATCATAGATATTAGAAGTATGGTCAGGAAAATGTCCGCTCTCGAAAAAAGGTACAGAGATTCAGATAGACTGCAGAGAACCATCCTTCACTGGAATAGAGAAGCGTGTTCAGCTGATCTTCGTTCAGGCTGGCACCGCAGCGATGGGTATAGACAGAAAGCTCCCGCCGGTTCAGACACAGATCCCTGGTATGGATCTGATATAACTTTTTTGGCCAAGACGGAGAATCTCTTTTCCGGACAGAAAAGCATTTCTGCCGGATACGATCAGGTGGATATTTTCAGGCAGTCTGTTGGCAAGCATACAAAAAAAAGTCTGCAACATGAGGTTCA
>ENA-OQES01000187-OQES01000187.1-human-gut-metagenome-genome-assembly--contig:-NODE-187-length-26632-cov-4.724467_pt1 | contig 26632 bp, 20 predicted proteins | sample MGYA00242798_ERZ504641 | MGnify/ENA primary metagenome ERZ504641 (study PRJEB26092, sample SAMD00036327) | human gut metagenome | host: Homo sapiens | study: EMG produced TPA metagenomics assembly of...
GAATCGGCTTGTTCGCATCGAACACGTACATGCCCTCGTAGTCCGGGCACAGCGCGGTGAACTTGCAGCCCGCGTCGAGCACGTCAACGCTCTTGATGCCCTTGGCGTTGAGCGTGTTCATATCGTCTTCGCCGTACGGAGCCTGGTGCACGAGACCGGTACCCTCAACGGTATCGACATAGTCGGCGGTGAAGATCTGATAGCCTTCCGGACCCGGAACCTTGCCTTCGACGGCGTTCTCGTCGCCTGCGAAGTACGGGAACACCGGGTAGTAGCGCCAGCCTTCCATCTCGGCACCCTTGAGTTCGCGCACGATCTCATAGTTGTCGCCAAGTTCCTTGGCGTAGGAGCCGAGCAGTGGCTTGCCCAGGTAGAACTTCTTGCCCGCGAACTTGCCTTCGGTCGGGCGTACTTCCACATAGTCGATGTCTGCGCCGACCACGATGGCGAAGTTGGTGGGAACGGTCCACGGCGTAGTGGTCCAGAACACCGCGTAGGCGTCTTCCTCGTCGCGCAGCTTCACGGCCACGGACACGGTGGTGTCCTGACGATCCTGATACACGTCGGCATCCATGCGCAGCTCATGCGCGGAAAGCGGCGTCTGATCCTTCGGGCAGTACGGCAGCACGCGATAGCCCTGGTATGCCAGACCCTTGTCGTACAGCTGCTTGAAGGCCCACATAACGGATTCCATGTACGGAATGTTCAGGGTCTTGTAGCCGTGCTCGAAATCAACCCAGCGCGCCTGACGGTGCACGTAGTCCTTCCACTCATTCGTATACTTGAGCACGGATGCACGGCAGGCATCGTTGAACTTGTCGATGCCAATTTCCTTGATCTGGTCTACAGAGTCAATGCCCAGTTCCTTCTGAGCTTCGAGCTCGGCCGGCAGACCGTGCGTATCCCAACCGAACACACGGTTTACACGGTGACCCTTCATGGTCTGATAGCGCGGAATGACGTCCTTCGCATAGCCGGTCAGCAGGTGGCCATAGTGCGGCAGGCCGTTGGCGAACGGCGGGCCGTCGAAGAAGACGAATTCGTTCTGGCTGTGATCGCCGGAAGGACGGCGTTCGATGGACTTCTGGAAGGTGTCGTCCTTCTCCCAGTAGTCAAGCACGGACTCCTCAAGCTTGGGGAAGCTGGGGTTCGGCGCGACATTGGCGCTCTGCTCACCGGCAGCAGCCTTCGGATACACATGATTGGTGGATTCGCTCACCGTATGCTCCTCGTTTGGCGGTTTCATTACTTACTTTACGAGGACGATGATTTTCGTGCGATTGCGCACGTCCGACACCGCGGTACCACCTCGCTTGCCGCACTCCCCCGCTTTCCTTACGCGGGTTTCGTACGACCGCTTGACGTTCGGCTGTCCGGGCCGATCCCGCCGGTTCTACTGAGCCTGCGATCGCACCGCGCGATTTACGCGCGACGACCGCCGCCGTTCTTCCGGAAGCTCCCCGCTGATGACGGATCGTTGCTTTGCTTTTCAGTCGACAGCGTAGCACGCACTACGAACGTAGGTAAACGAAAGAGCCGCATGGCATCCACCATGCGGCTCTTCCTGCGCGACGACCGCGGTTCAATCGCAAATCAATCGCGCCAATCGCTTTCCGAGAGCGAATCAGCCTTCGTTGAGCTGCTCTTCCAGCTGCTTGACGATGTCGGCGTGCATCTTCTCGGTGATCTTCACCTTGAGCAGGAATACAACGCCGCTCAGGATGATGACAGCCAGCGGCACATAGAATGCCCAGACCTTGAAGGTGTGGATGTTCGCGGCGGTCATGTCGGCGGCGGTGGCGGAGCCGATCATGCCAGCGGCGATGGCGACGGCACCGACGATGCCGTTGGAGCAGGCGCCTGCGATCTTGTCGAGCATCGGACGCACGGACAGGGTGACGGCCTCGTTGCGCTTGCCGTTCTTCAGCTGGCCGTATTCGATGGAGTCGGTCAGGGAGAGGATGGCGGTCATCTGGATGAAGGTCTGCGGCAGGTAGAAGAACACCAGGCCGACGGTGACGACGGCGAGGTTGTCGGTGCCGACGATGAACAGCAGGTAGCCGAGGACCATAAGCACCATGCCGCCGAGGTACAGGTAGCGGCGCGGAATGCGCTTGTTCAGAATCGGGTACAGCGGCGCCATGATGATGCCGGCGATGACCGAGACAACGCCGACGATGGAGTAGGCGGCGGAGTTGTTCAGGATGAACTTGAACATGTACATGAGCACGCCGGTGGTGGCCACGTTGGCGATGGCGTACAGCAGGTAGGACAGGGCGACCCACAGCAGCTGGTCGTTCTGTGCGAGAGCCTTGAACGCGGCGAGCGGGCCGCCGTTGTCCTCGGCCTTGGTGCGCAGGGTGCTGGAGCTTTCCTTGGTGCCGAACGCGACGGAGCACACGGTGAGGACGCCGAGAATAGCCACGATGATGGCGAAGCAGGTCCAGCCGCTCTGGCTCTCCTGATGCTTGCCTGTGAAGATGTAGCTGAAGTAAGTGACGATCGGAATGACCACGATGGTCAGGCCGTTGTAGCCGATGGAGCCGCCGAAGGAACCGAGGGCGGTGTAGGTGGAGCGCTCATGGGAGTCGGAGGACAGCGCCGGAATCATGCCCCAATAGGAGATGTCGCGCAGGGAGTAGAACACGTCGAGCACGATGAAGGTGATGACGAACAGCACGATGAACAGCGTGGTGTTGACGTTCACCAAGCCGAACAGGCCGGTGTAGACCAGCACGAGTAGAACGGCGGAAACGGTGCCGCCGATGAGCTGCCATGGCTTGAAACGACCCCACTTGGTCTTGGTGTTATCGATGATGTTGCCCAGCAGCGGATCGATGAAGATCTCCGCGATACGGATGACAACCACAAGGCCGGTGATAACGCCGATGAGCTTGGTAGCGAGCGCCTTGTCAACGCCGGAGAACAGCGAGCTGGTGACGTAGACGATGAAGTAGGTGCTCAGCGCGTTGTAGAAGGCGGATTGGCCGACGTTGCCGAATGAATAGGCCACGCGGGACAGCAGACTGCCTTTCCTGGTTGGCTTCGCAGACTGCTGCGTCTCCTTCGGTGCGGCTGCGACATTGGATTCTGCCATCGTACTTCTCCTTAGAAGTTGTGATTGAAGCTGTAATCGGAAATCATCATTTGATTTCGCATGAGTTAAGTATATCCCTTTACCCCTGTTTAGTAAAATTTAACATCTGCGTTGTGCACTGTTGGGCGTGTCGCATTTTGTGCGATTCTGCACATATACATGTCATATTGTGTGCGATTCGCGGTATTTCGCCGACAGTAGACAAACAAAAGGCGATTGATGACATAGCATCATCAATCGCCTTTCATATTTTTCCGCACATACGTACGCTAAGCAGCCCGTTTCGACCGGGCAGATCGCTTCGATCGGGTCTGCAAATTTTGGCCGCGATTCACGTTTCGGCTGCGCCGGCACGAAACTATCTCGCACTTCCAGCGTCGTCGACAGGTACGCATGCTGCCGTACTGTGCGCTTGCTGGCAATCGCATCAGCCAAGGTGAGAATCGCAACGCGCGCAAGCTCGTTCTGATCGATTGCGAAAGTGCTCAACGGCGGCGACGTCAGCTGGGCAATCGTCTGGTTGTTGATGCTGATGACGCTGATGTCGCGGGGCACAATCACACCAACCGCGTTGAACGCCTGCAGCACGCCGACCGCGATGATGTCCGCCGAAACAATAACTGCGTCAGGCAGTGCGCCGTTGTGGTCACGGATAAACTGCTCCCCCAGCTTGCGACCATTCTCCACGGTGAACAAGCCGTCAGAATACACCAGTCCACGCAGGTCGAGACCATAACGGCCCATTTCACGCCGAAATATGTGGCACGCCCCTCTTCGTCCACCTCATGAAAAAATTCGTCAGCCTGCCCCTTGCCGCCGATGAATCCGACACGCTTCATGCCAGCCTTCGCACATGCTTCGACCGCGTCATGCACGGTCTGCTGTAGGTCGGGCTGCACGGAATCAAACAGGTTCGGTGCGGGATTCACATCGATGAACACACCGTATGGCATGACCTCATGCAACTTCTCAAGGTCGCTTTCGGCTATGACATTGGCGCCGATAGCCATGAAACCATCGAATTTCCCCTTCTGATTCAACATCTCGTCAAGACTGTGGAAAACAGTGAGCTCCATACGCTGCTGTTTGGCGTTATGTTCCAGCGCCGAACGCAAATCGGCAAAATACGAATCACGCAGCGTTTCGTCGGACTCCTCGTTGTCCAACAAGGCTACTTCGTGCGGAATGACGATACGCTTGGCCTGGGCGCTGTATCCCAAATCCTCGCTGGCGCGGATGATCGCGCGACGCGTCTCCTCACGCACCGACAGCGTCGGATCGCCATTCAACGACGCGACACCGTGGCCTGCGAAAATCCCGTACGTTTCGCAATCTCCTTGATGGTCGCCATCGCTCCCTCGCCCTCCCATGGATGCCTCATCAGATTTTTAGTAAAAAGCATTACTAAACCATCATATTACATTACCGAACGTATTCTTATAGCCATGACACAGCCAGAGCAATCACGGAAACCGCGAATCGCGCATCAGTCCACGGAACGGATGAACGAACTGCGTGCACAACAAAAATCCTTTGCCCTGCAGAACATGCGGAGCAAAGGACTCGGCAACGCCGGTCTGCCTTTCAAAGCGACCGGTCATAAAGGTGGCATCAGTCGGCAGGGTTCCAAACGCGGCTGACACCGTGGAGAAACGCGGTCACCGTCAGCCCCACGGGCCTGCGGCTGGAAGCGCCCGCCCTTCTGCGTGGCCGACTTGCCATGTGAGCCACCCCTCGATGACGCCACGCTCCGCATCGGTTCTACCGGACGCGTATACATCAGGCCTCTCCCCGGTGATGCTGCGGATGGAACCATACACATATCCACATTTTTTCACGGAGACGGTTGCGGGGCTGCTGGCTTTCCATATACCGTCAGCGCATGGAAAGCTTCGGACACAATACATTTTTCACATTAGAGCAGGCACGGGAGGAGGCGGCGAGACGGCATCTTGAATGCAGGCAGGTGTTGTCGCGGATAAGGTCACGCTCCTCGGTTCCACTCTATGTAAGCCACGGCACAGCGCTGGAGCTGCATGGCATGATTGCCACCATGAATTATTTACCCGGATATGGTTCGGAGCTCGTTCACGTTTCGGTGTGCCGGCAACGTGACCTGCGGAAAATCCAGGGGATGAAATTCCATTACGCAAGGCATGGCGTAGACGTGGCGCACGCCGACGAATTGGTGTCAAGCGTCTCCGCGATGCAGGCGGTCTGCCAGATTGCGCCCTATGTCGACGAACGGAGTCTGGTGATCGCCATGGATTGGCTCACTTGCGCCAATCCCGATTTACGCGTCTGCACTCACGATGAGCTCTCCGACTACATCCGGAGTGCGCCGCGATTCATTGGGAGCGCCAAATGCAGAAAGGCCTTGCGCCTGTCCAAACCAGGTACCGATTCTCCGCAGGAAACCGGTGCTTCGTTTGGAGAGCGATGCCTACGGGCTGCCTGAGGCACATGTCAATTATGAGATCATTGACCACATACGCGGCTCGGGCACGATGAAGGTGGATATCGCCTACCCGGATGACCGCGTCTGCATAGAATACGACGGAAATTACCACTACACCCATGACCGCTGGATGTATGACCTCGATAAGCGGAACCGGCTGAGGGATCTCGGTTCACTCCTTTTGTCGCCACCCGCGAGCATCTGGCTTCCAAGCAGAAGCTGAACGAGCTGTTCGGCATGGTCGCCCGCGCAATAGCCAGTCACCGTTACGGCTTGGACTAGTTCCGTAGGTGGTTTTTCGCTTCCGTAGGTGGTTGGGTCTGAATACCCGGCATGAAAACGGCCAGAATAAAGCCTTTCTCCAACCCCGATACTCTGACCAACCACCTACGGAACACCCAAACCGCCTACGGAACCGCATGAGTAGTCCCCGCAATGGATTTTCGCCATTGATTCGGGGAATCCATGAAAAGCCACAGCGGGCGCACCCTGCGTAAAAGGTCATGCCCGCCGATTCATGGGAGCCATATGCGCAAGGGCCGTGCGGAAGCCACATATGTGGCTTCCGCACGGCCCTTGCATTCGTTGAACACTACCGTTCAGCCTGTCCAATTCACCAAGAACGGGACAGGAACGAAGCAGAAGGAGCCTTACTCCAGTTCCACGGCGCCCGTGTACAGCTGGTAGTACTCGCCCTTCTGCGCGATGAGCTCGTCGTGCGAGCCGCGCTCGATGATGCGGCCATGGTCGAGCACCATGATCACGTCGGAGTTGCGCACGGTGGACAGGCGGTGCGCGATCACGAACACGGTGCGTCCCTTCATGAGGTTGTCCATGCCGGCCTGCACCACTTCCTCGGTGCGGGTGTCGATGGATGAGGTGGCCTCATCAAGGATCATGGCCGGCGGGTCTGCCACTGCGGCGCGTGCGATGGAGATCAGCTGGCGCTGGCCTTGGGACAGACCGGAGCCGTCGCCTTCGAGCACGGTCTGGTAGCCGTTGGGCAGCATGCGGATGAAGCTGTCCGCGTTGGTGAGCTTAGCGGCGGCGATGCACTCCTCGTCGGTGGCGTCGAGCTTGCCATAGCGGATGTTGTCCATCACGGTGCCGGTGAACAGGTTCACGTCCTGCAGTACGATGCCGAGCGACTTGCGCAGGTCGGGCTTGCGGATGCCCTTGACGGAGATGCCGTCATACAGGATCATGCCTTCCTGGATGTCGTAGAAGCGGTTGATCAGGTTGGTCACCGTGGTCTTGCCCGCGCCGGTGGCGCCAACGAGCGCGACCTTCTGGCCGGGCTTGGCGAACCAGGTGATGTCGTGCAGCACGGGCTTGTCCGGGTTGTAGCCGAAGGTCACGTCGGTGAAACGCACGTCGCCCTGCAGCAGGGTCAGGCGCCCGTCCGGCGAGGTGATCGCGTTCTCGCGCGCCTTCCTCGCCACTTCCGCGGCCTTCGGGCTCAGCGACTGCGCGGCCTTCAGGGAACGGGTGCCGTCGTCGCCTTCCTCACGCTTCCAGGCCCAATGGCCGGTTTCGTGGTCCACTTCGGTCATGGTGCGGCCGTCTTCGCCGAGCTCGACGTTGACGAGTGTGACGGAGCCGCCGTCGTCCTCGGGCTTCTCATCCATCAGCTGGAAGATGCGGGACGCGCCGGCGAGCGCCATCATCACCATGTTGAACTGCATGGAGACCTGGCCGAGCGGGTTGACGAAGGAGCGCGACAGGGTGAGCAGGGAGATGAGGGCGCCGAGGGTGAGCTTGCCTGCGCCGGCGAGACCGAAGTTGCCCATGCCGGAGAGCGCCATGAATCCGCCGACGATGGCGAGCAGAATGTAGAGGATGTAGCCCATGTTGCCTACGACGGGCATGGTCACGTTGCCCCAGGTGTTCGCTTCGGCGGAAGCGTGGAACAGTTCCTCGTTCTTCTCGTCGAAGGTCTTCTGGGTGGCGTCCTCATGGTTGAAGACCTTGATGACCTTCTGACCGTTGACGGATTCCTCGACGAAGGCGTTCACGTCGCCGATCCACATCTGCTGCTTGACGAAGTAGCGGCCGGAGCGGGAGACGATGGCGCGCACGACTACGAACAGGATCGCGGCGAACACGAGCACGAAGATCGTGACCGGCACCGACAGCCACAGCATGGAGACCAGTGCGGCCAGTGCGGAGATCGCGGACGAGAACATCTGCGGGAAGGACTGGCTGATGGCCTGGCGCAGGGTGTCGGTGTCATTGGTGTAGCGGCTCATGATGTCGCCGTGCTCGTTGGTGTCGAAGTAGCGGATCGGCAGCGTCTGCTGGTGTGCGAACATGTCGTCGCGGATCTTCTTCAGGGTGCCTTGTTCGACGGTGACGATGAGCCACTGCCACAGCCAGCTGCAGAAAGTGCCGGCCGCGTAGAGGCAGGCCATCAGCGTCAGGGCGCGCAGCAGCGGGTTCCAGTCGGGGTTCTTCACACCGACCAGCGGCAGGATGTAGCTGTCAATCAGGGATTGCAGGAACAGCGCGGAACCGGCTTGTGCGGCCGCACCGATCAGGATGCACAGCACGATTGCCACGACATGCCATTTGTATTGGAAAATGTAGCCGAAGATGCGCTTAGTGGTTCCCGGCGCGGCTTTCTGCGGTACCTTCGGTCCACCGTGCGGCACGGCATCGGGGCGCTTGGCTTTGTTTCCCTCCTGCGGGTGCATGCCCTGCGCGGTTTTCTTATTGGTTGTTGCACTCATGTCTGTACCTCCTTTCACTGCAGTTCCTCAGGCTGGGCCTGGTTCTTGGTCTGCGATTCGTAGATGGAACGGTATTCGTCGCAGGTCCGCAGCAGTTCCTCATGGGTGCCGGATGCGGTGATGCGGCCTTCCTCCATGACGAGAATCATGTCGGATTCCTGCACGGATGCGATGCGCTGGGCGATGATGATCTTGGTGGTGTCGGGGATCTCGTTGTGGAACGCCTCACGGATCAGCTTGTCCGTCTTGGTGTCGACCGCGGAGGTGGAGTCGTCGAGAATCAGGATCTTCGGCTTCTTCAGGAGCGCGCGAGCGATGCACAGGCGCTGGCGCTGGCCGCCGGAGACGTTGGTGCCGCCCTGTTCGATGTACGTGTCGTACTTGTCCGGGAACTCCTGGATGAAGCCGTCGGCCTGCGCGAGCTGGCAGGCGTGGCGGATCTCCTCGTCGGTGGCGTTCGGGTTGCCCCAGCGCAGGTTCTCGGCGATGGTTCCGGAGAACAGCACGTTCTTCTGCAGCACCATGGCGACTTGGTCGCGCAGGACCTCCATGTCGTAGTCGCGCACGTCGACGCCGCCGACCTTGAGCGAACCGTCGGTCACATCGTACAGTCGCGGCACGAGCTGCACCAGGCTGGACTTCGCCGAACCGGTGCCGCCGACGATGCCGACGGTCATGCCGGAACGGATCTTCAGGTTGATATTGTCGAGCACCGGCTTTTCGGAGTTATCAGAGTAGCGGAAGTCGACGTTGTCGAATTCGATGGACCCGTCGGCCACTTCCTTGATGGGGTTGGCCGGGTTGGTCACCGTGCTTTCCTCGTTGAGCACCTGGCAGATACGTTCCGCGGACGCCTGGGAAATGATGCACATGACGAAGACCATGGACAGCATCATCATGGCCATGAGGATCTGCATGGCGTAGGTGACCAGTGCGGTCAGGTCGCCGGTGGTGAGCCCCAGCGCGGCATTATTGCCCGAGGCCACGATCTGCTTGGAGCCCATCCATGCAATGAGGATCATCGAGACGTATACGCAGACCATCATGAGCGGGTTGTTGAAGCTCATCACACGGTCGGCCTTGCTGAAGTCCTTGTAGATGCGCTGGGAGATGCGGCCGAATTTGGCGATTTCATGCGATTCGCGGGTGTAGGACTTGACCACGCGGATGCCTTGAAGGTTCTCGTCGACCACGTTGTTGAGCTTGTCGTAGGTGTGGAACACGCGCTCGAACACCGGGTGCACGTACACCGCCAGACCGCACAGACCGAAGGCGAGAACAGGGATGCACGCCAGGAACACCAAGGAAATGGACGGGCTGATGCGGAACGAGAAGATCCACGCCACGATCATCATGATCGGGGCTCGCACACCCAGACGAATGATCATGGAATAGGCGTTCTGCAGGTTGGTCACATCGGTGGTGAGCCTGGTGATGATCGAGCCGGTGGAGAACTTGTCAATATTGGTGAAGCTGAAGCCCTGCACCTTCTCGAATTCGTCATGACGCAGGTTCTTGGCGAATCCAGCGCCGGCGATCGCGGCGAACTTACCGGCAAGGAAGCCAGCCGCGAGCGAACATAGCGAGCACGCCAGAAGAATCAGACCGAATTTGACGATGGCGGGCATGCTTTTGCCGGTGATGCCTTCATCAATCAACGACGCCATCACCGTGGGGATGAGGATTTCCAGAACACCTTCGACCACCACAAATATCGGGGTGAGAATGCTGGGCTTCCTATATTCACGCAGCGATTTGCCAAGCGTGCGTACGAGATGCCGCTTTTGTTTTGGCTGCGATTGCACCGCAGCCGTTGTCACGTTTGTTCCGCTCACTTACTCTTCCTTTCCTGTTTCGTCTTCCTGTGATGTTTTCCGTACAGTTGGTTGCGATTCGCATTCCCGCGATTGCCGTTCCCGCGATTCCGCCTCGCACAATGCCAGGCTGGAGTAGCGACTTTCGTCGCCGATCAGCCCGGTGGAGACCAGATTGGTTTGCATCACGTCGAGCACGTGCATGAATTCGCGGATCTCGTCGTCGCTCAGGCCCTGCAGCAGGATGCCTTCCATGGCGATTGCGCTGGTGCGCAGCGCTTCGGCGATGTCGCGCGATTTGTCGGTAAGCACGATTTTCTTCAGTCGCGCGTCCCTCGGCACGGATTCGCGCACGATAAGCCCTTTGCGTTCCATCAATGCGAGCACTCTGCTCGACGTCGACCGGGTGATGCCGAAGCGGCGTTCCACATCCTGCGGGAAGATCTCTCGTTCCGAATGGCGTGCGAGGAAGGTGATGATGTCGATGTTGCCACCGCTCAGACTCTCCACTTCCATGGGGCGCGTCACCGCAAGATACCGGTTGATGACGTTGTGCAGCGATCGGATGGCGACGCTCGGCGGCTTGCATGCGCCTCGGTCCCACGCTTCGGTGAACGCGGGGTTCACCGAAGCCGTTCCATCGTTCTGTACATCGTTCACGGAACATACGATAACACGTTGTACATACAACAGTTGCATATGCAACATTCAGCGTGTCGTGTGTGACGGAACCGGATCGCAGCACACCGAACGCAATATTGTAATCGCAAAATCGCTTAAAAATAGCCAAAAATAAGCTCGGAACAAGCCGAAACCAAGTATGAAAAAGCCGAGGATGTGGTCCGCACCGGTTCATTCGCGGGCCACATCCTCGGCCTAAATCCTTGAAACTCCTTTTGCTTACGTCTTGTTTACGTCAATCCGTCTTATTCGGCGGTTTCGGCGATTTTGGCGTACTCGTCGAGCATGAAGGCGGTGATGGCTTTGCCGCCGTCGCTCATCAGCATCGGCATGGAGTTGATCGGCATGGACTTGAGGAACATGCGCATCATGTCGTTGTCGGGCAGCTGCGGCAGATTGCCGGCCTCGCCTTCCGCATACACGGATGCGACGATTTTGGAGCCGACCGGATCGTCGGCCCATTCGCCGAACGTGGACCATTCGTCGAGCGGCAGGGCCTTGCCGTCGCCGTCGAGCGTGACGACGGCCACGGCGGCGATGTCGCGGCTGGACGTGCCGACTTCGACGGTGTATTCGCCGGCTTCGACATGCCAGTCATCGAACTTCTCGGACCAGTAGGCGAAGGCGCGCTCGTCCAGATCGAAGGAGATCTCAACCGATTCGCCGGCCTTGAGGAACACCTTTCGGAAACCCTTGAGCTCATGCTTCGGGCGGGCCACGGAGGCCTTGCCTGGAGCCACGTAGACCTGCACGGTTTCGGCGGCGTCCACGTCGGACGTGTTGGTGACGGTCGCGGTGACGTGTGCGGTGTTGGCGCCGGTCTTGGCGACGTTCACGCCGTCGATCGCAAAGGTCGCGTAGCTCAGGCCGAAGCCGAACGGGTAGTCGACGGCCTTGTCGTACGTGTCGTAGTAGCGGTAGCCGACGAACACGCCCTCACCATAGTCGACGTGCCCCTCCTCACCCGGCCAGTTGATCATGCTCGGATCGTCGTTGATATCCATCGGAATGGTCTGTGCCAGCTTGCCGGACGGGCTGACCTTGCCGAAGATCACGTCGGCGAGCGCCGGACCGCCGGACTGGCCGAGCAGCCAGGATTCGAGGATGCCCTTGGCGTTGCCCGCCCATGGTGCCACGGAGACGACGGAGCCGTTGGACAGCACCACGACGACGTTCTCGTTTTCGGCGGCGACGGCGTTGAGCAGTTCGACCTGCTTGGCTGGAACGTCGAGGGTTTCGCGGTCGAAGCCTTCGGATTCGGCCGCTTCAGGGAGCCCTAGGAACATGAGGACGACGTCGGCGTTTTGGCGGTTTCGACGGCTTCGGTTTCGAGCTTGGCGTCGGCCGGTTCGAGGTCGAGGGTGAAGCCGGGGGCGAATGCGGCGTCGACGCCCCGCGCGGCGAGGGTGTCGAGGAAGCTGGTCATCTTGGTCGGGGTGATGTGGGACGATCCGCCGCCTTGGTAGCGCGGGGTGCGCGCGAATTCGCCGATGACGGCGATTTTCGCGTTTGCAGCGACCGGCAGGATGTCGTCGTCGTTTTTAGAGCAGCACCATGGATTCGATGGCGGCCTGATGGGCCACCTCGTCGTGGGCGTCCACGTCGAAATGGTAATCGTCGATGCTCATGGCGGCGCGCGTCTTGTTGACGAGGTCGATCATGCCTTGGGCCATGCGGTCGAGTTGTTCGGGCTGGATGCGGCCGTCACGTGCGGCGTAGACGATCTGGTCGTCCGTGTAAGCTCGGCGGCATTTCAAGGTTGAGGCCGGCTGTTGAGGGAGGCGACGCGGTCATGGTCGGCGCCCCCAATCGCTCATGACGATGCCTTCATACCCCCATTCGTCGCGGAGCACGTCGGTGAGCAGCCAGCGGTTTTGTGCGGAATGCACGCCGTTGATGCGGTTGTAGGAGCACATGATGGTCCATGGCTGGGCGGTTTTGACGATGTGTTCGAAGGCCGGGAAGTAGATTTCGCGCAGCGCGCGCTGGGAGATGTTGGCGGATACGCGCAGACGGTCGGTTTCCTGGTTGTTGGCCGCGAAGTGCTTGAGCGAGGTGCCCACGCCCTTGGACTGCACGCCGGCGACGATGCCGACTGCCTCATGGCCGGCCAGATATGGGTCTTCGGACCAGTATTCGAAGCAGCGGCCGCCGAGCGGGTTGCGCTTGATGTTGACGCCGGGGCCGAGGATGACGGCCACCTTCTCCTGGATGCATTCCTCGCCCATGGCTTCGCCCACCCGGTGGATGAGCTCCGGGTTCCAGGAGCTGGACAGGCCGGCTGCCGGCGGGAAGCAGGTGGCGGGCACGGAGTCGTTCAGGTCGGTTTCGCCGGTGCTGGATGCCAGGGATTTGCGCAGTCCGTGGGGGCCGTCGGTGATCATGTAGCCGGGAATGCCTTTGGTCTCCACACCCTGCAGGTGCCAGGCGTCGCCGCCGGAGGTGAGGGACGCCTTCTCTTCGAGGGTCAGGTCGTTGACGGAAGGATAAGCGGTGTCGCTCATGAGCTGCCTCTTTCGTATGTCTTCTGTGTTTCTGGTGCCTTTCGGCTATTTTCTCGGCCGTCTCGCGATTGTTTCGCGGTGGGACTTCAACCCCGAATTCCCTACCTACCGATTGGTAGGTACTTTATCAAAAAACAATACGCAACACGCCAATCATCTTTGAAAAAGAAACCGACCGACCGTAAAGTGAATTACATATTCCAATAACCTCCAGCAACGACGGGAGCACATTATGGCCAACGACGAAGTCGACCGCAGAAGCGCGATTCTCAACGCGGCGGTCGAATGTTTCGGCACGCTCGGCTACTACGGCACGTCGCTGCAGCGCATCGCCACTATGGTGAACCTCACCAAACCGGGCGTGCTGCATTACGTCGGCAGCAAGGAAGGGCTGCTGCATGCGGTGCTCGACGAAATGTACGACCGTGAGACCGAGGACGTCACCGCCGGCATGGTGCGAGACGAACGTCCGCTTATCGCCGAAATGTGGCGCAGGACGGTGGCGGTCAACGCCAAACGACCCGAATTGGTGCACATGTTCTCCACGTTGAGCGCCGAGGCACTTAATCCCGACCACCCGGCGCATGATTATTTCGCCGAACGCGAGGAACGTATCGTGGAAGTGGCCGCGAACATCCGCTGGCATGTGCCAGAAGGCGTTGACGCCGAGCAGGTGCTGCGTTCCGGATTCGCGATGATGGACGGCGCGCAGCTGCGTTGGCTGCGGGTTCCGGGGCGCGATTTGAACGAAATGTGGGCGAGTTGCGAGGACGTGCTCTTTCCCCTGCCGCAGTGGGAAGGCTACCGCTGACCATGAAATATCTGTTGGCACCGGATTCGTTCAAGGAAGCCGCTTCCGCGCAGGCCGTGGCTGAGTCGATGCGCCGGGGCGTGGCGGCCGGCGATCCCGGCGCCGAATGCCGTATGATGCCGTTGTCCGATGGCGGCGAGGGATTGACCGACGCGCTGATCCAGGCAACCGGCGGCGAATTGCGATCGGAGCACGCGCATGACGCGCTGGGCCGGCCGATCATCACACGATATGGATTCCTTGGCGAGGGCGGTTTCGGAACATCTCACGATGGAGAGAATCCTCGCACCGCGGTGGTCGAGTTGGCTGCGGCGAGCGGCATCGAGCGCGTCTCCCCCGCCGACCGCGATCCGTTGGCGGCGTCCACTTTCGGCACCGGCGAGCTGATTCGCGCCGCGATCGACGCCGGAGCGGAACGCATCGTACTTGGATTGGGCGGCAGCGCCACCACCGACGGCGGCACTGGCCTGGCCCGAGCGCTCGGCCATCGTTTCCTCGATGCGGACGATTGCGAGCTGCCGCTTGGCGGCGGCGCACTTCCCCCGGCTTGCCCGCATCGACGACACCGAGGTTCCCGACGACGTGCGAAACATCCCGATCGTATTGGCATGCGACGTCACCAATCCTCTGACCGGGACGGACGGCGCCGCCGCCGTGTTCGCGCCGCAGAAAGGCGCGAATCCGGAACAAGTCGCATTGCTCGACTGCGGTTTGGGCAGGCTCGCCGACGCCATCACGGCACTGAACGGTCGCAAAATAACAGATAAGCCGGGCGCGGGCGCGGCGGGCGGCACCGGCGGCGGCATGCTGGGCCTGTTCAACGCGGCCATGCGCCCCGGCATCGAGTTGGTGCTCGATTTGCTGCATGCACGCGAGGCGTGCGCGTGGGCCGATGTCGTCATCACCGGCGAAGGGTCGATCGACGGGCAGACGCCGTACGGCAAGGTACCGAGCGGCATCGCGCGACTGGCGAAATCGCAAGGAAAACCGGTTATCGCCATCGGAGGAAAAGTGACGCGCGATCCGAACGTCACCGCCGCGCTCAACGAAGCCGGCATCGTCGCGACGTTCGGCATCGCACCCGGCCCAGCCGCTCTGCCGGAACTGCTCACCGGAACAAAACGCAACGTGGAGGCCACCTGTGCCGCCATCGCCAGTCTGCTGAGCGTCGCGCGCGAATGCTCATCGAGACCTCATCAATGAGGAACAGGAACCCCGCCTGTTGCACCGGTATTGAGGACTACTTTGGGGTCATCATCAACAGGCCACTCGCCTGAACTAGATTTTCACATCTGCTTACGGTAAGTATTCACGCAAGAGCGGAACCGCGAAATCAACTTCGCCGCAACCGGTCTGACGAATGACATATGCATCCAGCAACCGCTTGCGAATATGTTTGGCATTGTCGATATCAAAATTATCAAAGCTATCGAAAAACGACAGAAGTGAAGCCTTCCACCGCGCATGACCAGCTATGCGGCGCGCTTCGAGAAGCGGAACATGAGCAGGGCCAGGATCTCACCCGTCACGGCCATGCCGAAGAACACCCACATGCTGGTGGAAAACCCGGCGACGTAGGCGGCCGCGGACTTCATGCCCGCGACACGGTTCGCTGCGGAGAATTCGGCGATCAGCGTGGACGCGACCGCGGTGCCGATGGCGCCGGCGAGCTGCTGCACGGTGTTCATCACCGCGGAGCCGTCGGCGTTCATCGCGGCCGGCAGCTGGTTCAGCGCATGCGTCTGGTCAGGCACGAGCACGAATCCGGATGCGGCCATGAACAGCGCGTAGGCGATCGCGACGGCCCATTCATGCGCGCCGCCGAGCATCATCACAATATCCATGATGGCCACGCCGACAAAACCACAGGCGATGAATTTCGGCGGAAAATGCGCTTTCAGCGCACCTCCGATCAACGGCGCGGAAATCGCGCCGACCACGGCTCCCGGCAGCAGAATCAGGGCGGCGATCATGCTGGTGTGGCCGAGTCCGCGCTGCAATAGAATCGGCAGCAGGAAGTTCACACCGAGCACGCCACCGGACGACATCAGCAGAATCAGCATGCCCAATGTGAATCCGGGGAATGCGAACGTGCGCACCTCGACCAGCGGATGCTCCATCTTCAGCTGCACGGCGGCGAACACACCCAGCACCCCGATCGCGCCGACAAGCACCGTCCAGAAGCGCCAGTCGCCGTTCCACTGCGCGAAGAAGCTCGCCGCCACGATGATGCCGGCCAGACCGGCCGCCACCAATACCAGCGATGGCACCGACAGATGCCCCTTCCCGCCGTGGCGGATGTCGGGGACGGTAGCGCATCCCAGCACGAGCGAGATGAGCAGGAACGGGATCATCGTGTAGAAGATCCAATGCCAGTTGAGGAATTCCATGACGAGCCCGCCGAACACCGGGCCGATGGCCGGGGCCGCGCAGGTCACCAGACTGACCAGGCCAAGCATCATGCCGCGTCGGTTGAACGGCGCTTTCTCGAGGATGATGTTGGTCAGCAATGGCAGCGAGACGCCGGTGCCCAACGCCATGATGAGCCGCGCCGCGAGCAACATCGGAAAGTTCACGGCGAGCGCGCCGACCACCGTACCTGCCGAGAACAGCGCCACGGCGGTGACGAACAGCCCCTTGGTCGGGGAATGTGCGCACCATGAACGGTGAGGTGGGGATGGCTATGGACAGGAGCAGCAGATAGCCGGTGGTGAGCCATTGCACCACGTCGGCGGAGATGGAGAACTCCCCCATCAGCGTGGAGTAGGCGATGTTGAGCGACGTTTCGGATAGGATGCCGAGGAAGGTGAGGATGGAGAGCGCCACCACCACGATAGTGAGTCTGCCTTCGCTCATGGTGCCGGCGGAGCTGGCTGCCGGTGTTGTCCGATGGTTGTGTCGTTCGTCGTGGATGCTCACGGTTCTCCTTGTCGTGTTGGCGTCGTCGGCGTTGACGGCCGCCGGCGATATCCGCATATCGTATTGCCTCGCCTATATCTAGGGAGGAAAAGTTACGCGAAATTGCATGCGCGTATTCGGACACGCCCCCGATTGCGCCAATGCTGCCTATGATGAGATGAAAGCGTGCCGATTACGAAGGGGGCGCATCAGTATAAGGAGAGACTGATGAGAAGGACACCGTTGCTTGTGTTGCGCGGCGGCGGCCGCGGCCGTCATGGCGCTGGGCGTCACCGTGCAGGCGCAATGCGCCGAACCGTATCCGTCCGATACGCAGCAGCCGGATTACACGGCATTGCTCACCGATTTCACCAATTATTACCAGCCGGATCTCACCGCGCCTTCCACGGAGCTGCGTGGACGCGTGGTCAATGCAGAGGTGCTCAAGGAAAACAGCGACGCCACGGTGTCGGTGAATCATAAGGCCAATGAGGGGCGGACCAGTGATGACGATCCGCTCAATCCTCAGCAGCAGCGCGCATTGAAGGACAGTGATTCGCTGATCGAAAACACGTACTCCGATGCGCTTGGCCCGGTTTTGGGGAGGTTTCTGAGCGAGGGCATCAAGCAGGGTGATCTGCCACTTTCCACAACGTTGTTGGTCAAACGGCCCGGAGAAAGCGACATCGGCACGGAACGGCACGCGTTGCTGTCACGGTATGTGAACGATTCCGCCGTGAAGAAGCAGTATGTCCATCCGCGTCCGTTCACGGATCGCACGAATGGCGGCTATGTGGCTGCCGGTCTGCCGAAGACCGAGAATATCATCCATCTGCCGGTGTGGACGGACGATTCCGGCACGCAGCACAACCCCGGCTATGACACGCTCGCCCCCACTGGTTCGTTCCCTTCCGGTCACACCACCGTCGCCTATTCCGGCGGTATCGGCCTGGCCACGCTGCTGCCCCAGCTCGCGCCGGAGATCATGACGCGCGCATCGGAGGCGGCCAACAATCGTCTGATCGTGGGCGTGCACTATCCGCTCGATCTGATGGGCGGGCGCATCATCGGAGAGGCCGGGCTTGCGACGCGGTGGTCCGATGAACAGTTCCGCAACGACAAGTTGATGCCGGCATATCAGGAAATGCAGGCGTATATGGCGAAGCGTTGCGTGGGCGCCAATATCGTTGCCCGCGCGGCGGATGATCCGACGACCGTGCAGAATTGCGTGACCGCGTTGAACGCGAATTCCGCCGATTCCTCCAAGCCGAGCGGCGGATACACCAACGATTTCACCGACGATTTCAGTACACAGCCGGTGACCAACCGCGCGTCGGCATTGGCCGCCTATCAGGCACGCATGAGCTATGGATTCAAGCCGACCTCCGCCACCGGCAAGGCCGCCGTCGTACCGGAAGGCGCGGAGAATCTGTTGACCACCGCGTTCCCGACGTTGAACGCCGAACAACGGAGGGCCGTGCTGGCCGCCACGGAGATTGATTCCGGCGAACCGTTGGACGCAAGCTCGAACGGCTATCAGCGGCTGAATCTCGCCGCCGCCTACAGCGCCAAAGTGACACTGTCCGCAGACGGTTCCGTGGTCAAGGTGGAGCCGGGGCAGGCCGTCGCCTCCGTGGTGCGCGAGGGCGCCCCAGCTAAGCCCGGCTCATCCAGCGGAAGGAGCGATGCCACTGCCAGCACCACCAAAACCATTGCGAACACCGGCTCGGACATGCTGGCTCCGGCAGGCATGATGGTCGCCTGCTTCATGCTTGGCATCGGATTGATGCTGACCCGCCGACGCGCGTAAGGCAATAGGTCGGGTCACCCTATGGGAGGCCCGACCTTCACTCACCTATTGAAACGGCAACGACGCCGATGCTCATTGCAACCTGTACTCCAGATACACCTGCTCCTCTTCCATGAGCCCTTGGAGCAATGCGGCCCCCACCCTGCGATGCGGAATCCGCACCGTTGGCACAGGCGTTTCGCCGGCTCGTTATGCGCATAGGTGTCGAGGCGGACGACCGCGCAGCCGTGCCCGGCCGCATATTCCTTCGCGTATTGCACCATCCGGCTTCCATACCTGTGGCCCGCGAACCGCGGCGGCACGCACAGCGTATGCACGACAAGCACATCCTCGCCTTCGCCGGGATACTGCCATGCCACGTCGTCGTATTCCGCGGGCTGGGCATTTCAATATCATGCTGGCACGGATCTCACCATCCTCTTCCAGCACGATCATCTCCCCCTGCGGGCACGGCGCGCTTCGGTACAGCGATCGTCGGGTATACGCCCAATTCCCAATGGGAATCGCCTCCATGCTCCTGCTCGTAAGTCAGCAGGTCCTCGTAGGTCGCGGCGATCGCCGCGATATCCGCAGATGTTGCCTGTCGTATCATGCTATTTCTTCCTTTTCGAACCCCGGTGAACCGTAACCGATGTGTCATGGCGAGATTCCGTAGAGGGTTTCACTGTTCCGTAGGTGGTCGCCGGTGGTATCGGGGATGAGGAACGGCTTTATTCAGGCCATTCCTTCGGCAGGCATTCAGCCCCAACCACCTACGGAACCCGAAAACCGCCTACGGAAAGACCGGACCTTGCCGTGACTCCCGGCCCGTATGCATGCATGGAGCCGATACCGCAACCAAGAAGTCATTGTAGAACCGCCCACACGAGCAATGTCCGCCAAATACGACATGCGCTGCGTCGATTTGTGAAATCACCTAAATCATAGTAAACTACCAAGTGGTAATTAAAGGACACCGCTTCAACGAGGAAAGTGAGCAATCCATGACCAACACCACCGACCTGCCATACAAGAATCCCAACCTGCCTGCCGAAGAGCGCATCGCCGATTTGCTCGGACGCATGACCCTCGAAGAGAAGGTCGGCCAGATGATGCAGCTTGATGCTCGCAGCGGCGATCTGGATGACCTGATCGTCAACAAGCACGTCGGCTCGATTCTGCACACCTCCCCCGCGGACCTGCCCCGCGCGGTCGAGACCGTGAACACGAAGACCCGCCTCGGCATTCCGCTGATCATCGGCGACGACTGCATCCACGGCTATTCCTTCTGGCCAGGCTCCACCATCTTCCCATCCCAGCTCGGCATGGCAACAAGCTTCGACACGGCCAAGGTTCAGGCCGCGGGCCGTGCCACCGCCGAAGAGGTCTCCACCACCGGCGTGCATTGGACGTTCTCCCCCGTGCTGTGCATCGCCCGCGACACCCGTTGGGGCCGTGTGGACGAGACGTTCGGCGAGGATCCGTATCTTATCGGCGAGATGGCCTCCGCCATCGTCAAGGGCTATCAGGGCGGCGCCAAAGCTGGCGAGCCGCTCGCCAAGGATGCGATTCTGGCCTGCGCCAAGCATTTCGCCGGCTATTCCGAAACGCAGGGCGGCCGCGACGCTTCCGAAGCGGACCTGTCCCACCGCAAGCTGGAATCGTGGTTCCTGCCGCCGTTCGAACGCGTGGCGAAGGAGGGTTGCGGCACGTTCATGCTCGGCTACGAATCCATCGACGGCGTGCCGGTCACCTTCAACAAGTGGCTGCTGTCCGACAAGCTGCGCGGCGACTGGAACTACCAGGGCACGCTGATCACCGACTGGGACAACGTCGGCCGTGCCGTGTGGGAGCAGAAGGTCAAGGCCGATTATGTGCACGCCGCCGCGGATGCGGTCAAGGCCGGCAACGATCTGATCATGACCACGCCGAAGTTCTACGAAGGCGCCATCGAGGCCGTGAAGACCGGTCTGTTAGATGAATCGCTGATCAATGAGGCCGTGTCCCGCATTCTCGCACTCAAGTTCCGCCTGGGTCTGTTCGAAGATCCGCGTCTGCCGGACGAGGAGCGCATCAAAACGGTCATCGGCTCCAAGACCCATCAGGAGCTCAACCTGCAGATCGCGCGCGAATCCGTGGCGTTGCTCAAGAACAATGGCGCACTGCCGTTCTCGGCCGCTCCGGGCAAGCGCATCGCCGTCGTGGGCCCGCTGGCCGACGACGCCCAGGAACAGCTGGGCGATTGGGCCGGCAATTCCGGCCAGGTCAATTGGATGCCGGAAGGCCAGCCGCGCGGCATGATCACCACCATCCTTGACGGGTTCAAGCAGCTTGCGCCCGAAGGATGCGAGGTCGTGTATTCGCGCGGCACGAACATCATCGACCTGGTGGACGATCCGGAAGGCGAGTTCTATCCGGACGGCCAGCCTCGTCCGAAGCTCGCCGTCTCCGCCAAGTTCGACCAGCAACTGCTGGATGAGGCGGTGGACAACGCGCGTCATTCCGATCTTGTTGTCGCCGTTGTGGGCGATGTGGTGCAGTTGGTCGGCGAGACCTGCTCCACCGCCACACTGGAACTGCTCGGCGGGCAGAACGCCATGCTCGAGGCGCTTGCCGACGTGGCCCGCGAGACCGGCAAGCCGCTGGTCGTGGTGCTGATGAGCTCCAAGCCGCAGGTGATGCCGGCATGCGTGATCGGCACGAATGGCGTGATCGTGGACGAATCCACGGCCGATGGCGTCAGCGCGTTCATGTGGGCGCCGAATCCGGGTATGAAGGGCGGCCAAGCCATCGCGGAGATCATCCTCGGCGAAACCGAGCCGAGCGGACGTCTGCCGATCACCTTCCCGCGTCATGCGGGCCAACTGCCGGTCTACTACAACCAGATCCGTGGCCAGCACGGCAACCGGTACGCCGATCTCACGCAGGATCCGGCATTCGCGTTCGGCGAGGGTCTGGGCTACACGACCTTCGCATATGGCGAGCCGACGATCACCAACGCCCCCACCTCCGGCACGTTCACCACCGACGACACCGTGCACGCCGAAATCACCCTCACCAACACCGGCGAGCGCAAGGGCACCGAAGTAGCGCAGTTGTATATCGGCGATATCGTGACGTCCTACAGTTGGACGGACCGCGAGCTCAAGGCGTTCCAGCGCGTGGAGCTTGAGCCGGGCGAGACCAAGACCGTTGCGTTCGATATTCCGGTTTCGGAGTGCACTATCGTCGATTCGGATGCCAACCGTATCGTCGAGCCGGGCGAGTTCGAAGTGTTGATTGGCCATTCGAGCCGTCGTCGCGATTTGAAGCGCACCACGTTCACTGTGGCGTAGTTGTATGCGATAGTGCGATTGCGTTGCGTAACCACATTGCGTAATCGCACTATTCAATACCCCCTTTCGCTCACGCAAAGTAAATCAAGCCGTCAATATACGTATGTGAGCGAAAAGGGGTAATCGTATGCCATTATGCAAAATCACAAATGGCGGAATTCCAACGTTTCCTATTTCTAAAATCAGATAATTCAGCGCACGTATGCGCAAAAACGCACTTTTCCGCAATCCGTGAGCAAAAGGGTGGCTTGCGATTGGACTCGTGCAAGCCACAAACCACCAATCAAATCGCAAATCGCAATCCGTGAGCAAAAGGGTGCCTCACGCAAACCAAACCGCAAACCGCAAGTCCAAAAACCGCAGGTCGAAAAACGAAAGCAGATAGACAATCATCAGAATCACGCAATCGCAACCAACCGGCGGAACGGACACGACCAAATCAATAAATCCGAATCAGCGGTAGGCGTCCCACAGGGGCTCGGGGAACAGCAGGTTTTCCATTTCAGCCCATTCTGCGCATAGGTCGACTTCCGGCTCACGCAGCCACCACAGCTGGATGCCGTCCATGATCTCCATGGCTTTGCGCACCACTGGCCGCATGCTGTCGGCCCATGCGCCCAATTGCGGCGGAACCACCCATGGGTATTTCGAATAGTGCTCCCAAATACCGTCCATGCGTTCCATGAATTCGTCATGCAATGGATGGTCCGGATTCAGCGATTCCGCCGACAGCACGGTGAACAGCTGCACCATCATGCGGCGGCGCGAGTTGTGTTTCACCAGGTAGCGCAGGTATGCGGGGAAATGCGGCGCGGATGGGTCGCTGCCCGGCATGCCCGATGAGAAGAAGTCCTCCGGAGTGCCGGTTTGCCCGTAGTATTCGTCATATACCAGCGCCAGCATCTTGTCTTTGTTTTCGACGTATCGCAGCACGCCTTGTTTGGAAATGCCGACCCGATCGGCCACGTCCTGGATGGAGATGCCGTTGAATCCGCGTTCGCTGATGAGCTGCACCGCCGCATCCAGCACTTCCGCACGACGCTCCTGCGGCGATTTGCGGGTACGTTTCGAAGTCTCTTCCTCTGCCATGACTCCGAGTCTAATGCCCTTTGCTTCGATTGCCGTTGATTGACGGCGCCGATGCCACGTCATCGTGGGGCGCATCCGCTTGAATCCATCCATGACGCCATACGCGGGTCAGATCCCACGCTTCGAGATTGCCGCCGTTGCGCGGGTCGCGTGGCGGTTTTCCTTCGCCGCTGCCTGGTTTCGCGGAACGCGCAAGCTGATAGCTCCAATAGACCTGCCCCGCCGACGCATCCCATGCCGCGCGTTGCAACCGTGACACTTGGCGGTATGCGTCCGCCCGGTTTCGGCTGCGCGGGGCCCACCGGTTCTCCACGCACCACTCGCCCACAAGTACAGGGATATGGCGGGCCGCCGAACGGATGGCGATTTCGCGCGCACCCACCAGCATTCGGTACAGCCATGGCAGGTGCCGCGATTGCAGGTACAGTCGGCGTGCCGGTCCCGCGAACAACGGCTCCTCCATGGCGATGAGATATTGGTGGGTGTCGAGCATGACGTTGCGCATGCCGGCGCGACGGAACCAGTCGCCCCAGCGGAGCAGTCGGAAGCCGTCATGGAATACGATTATGGTTTCCGGGCGCAGTATGGCGCGCAGCCGGGTGTAGGCGTCGCAGTAGAAGCGCTTCAGAAAGCGCAGTGGGACATGCGTGCTGCCGGAGGCCTCGCGGACGTCCTTCGCCGTATTCGACGTGCCATGGAACACCGACCAGCTCACCGGTTCGTTGAGCACTTCGATGCTGTGTAGGGTCGGCTCGTCACGATATCGGCGGGCCAATCGTTCCAGCACATTCAGCGCGTATTCCACCAAGTCCGGATTCTGCGCCCATTTGCACACGCCCGTCAGACCGCCGTTGTCGAAACCATTCTGTGAGCCGGGCACGGTGTGCAGGTCGATCATGATCTTCAGTCCCGTCTCCCGCGCCCAACGGAACGCGCGGTCGAGGTATGCGACGCAACCCGGATGTCCGGGCCAGTCGCCGAAGATGAAATACGGCACTGGGATGCGCACGAGATTGAGCCCATGGTCGGCGATGATGCGGAAATCCTCCAAGGTGATGTAGGCGTCGCGGTGCCGACGCAGTTCCTCGGCGAGATTCCGTTCGGACCAGAGGGCGCCGTGTGTGCGGTGCATCCAGATTTCGTCATCTTCGGCAGTGCGGACGAATGGTTCCGGATCCATCCATTTCTCCAGCACCAGCCAGTTACCGAGGTTCACGCCGTTGATTCGCTCGTCGATGCCCAGCACCATGCGTCTCACCGCCTTTCTGTGCGGGGTTTCGCCCGGCTTGTCGTTTCCGCCTATTCAAAAACCAAACAGTCCAAACCAAACCCCTATTTCAGCCCAATGGGCCAAGGAACGCAACGTTCCTTGGCCCATTGTATGCGTCCTGCAATCAGCCACGCGGCCGGTTGGAATCGGACCACGGCCGGATTGGGGTTTCGGAATGATCGTGGCCGGATGGGCGAGATCAGTCGACCGGCTTCGTCTCGTCCGCCTCGTAGTCGAAGAAGTCGAAGTCGGCAGTCTTCTCATGCAACGCGGCGTCGGTGACGGCGACGCCGACCATGGTGTCGGTGAGCAGCTTGTAGTTCCAGTAGTAGAAGCCGCTGCCCTTGCTCCATGCGGCGAGCTGGGATTCGGCCACGCCCTGGTACAGCGAGCGCTTCTGTTCGGCGGTCAGGGTCTCGGCCTGCGCGCCTTCCTCGCCGTTGAGCACGCTTTGGCCGCCGTGGGTGTCCACGCCGCAGCCGACGGAGTTGAACAGGCACCACTCCCCCACGATCACCGGGAAGTATTCGCTCATCTCGGCGATCATCGGCGCGTAGGTGTTCCTCACGAAGTCGTCGTAGCCTTCCACGGTCTGCGGGCAGCCCATCATTTCGGCGGTCATGAGGTACTGGTGGGTGTCGAGGACCACGTTCTCGAATTCCGGCGCGAGCTTGCCGTCATCCCCGCGCATGAAGTCCTTCCACTGTTCGATGTCGAAGCCGTCGTGGAACACCACGGCCTTGTCCGCCGGCAGCGCGCCCTTGTCGGCATCGCGCAGACGGTGGTAGGCGGTGATGTAGAAGTTCTTGAGCCAGTCGAATGCGATCGGGCCGGTGCCTTCGGCGAGTTCCGGATCGACCGCCTTGTAGCGTTCGGTCACGTTCGCCATCGGCCAGCAGGTGGTGGTGTTCGGCTCGTTGATGATTTCGATGCCCATCAGCGCCCGACGATGGCCGTACCGCCTGGCGAGGCGTTCGAGCACGGACAGCACGAATTCGACCTCGTCGGGCAGCTGCGCCCACTTGCACACGCCGGAGATGCCGCCGTTGTCGAAGCCGTTCTGGCTCATCGGCGCGGTGTGCAGGTCGATGAGGATGGTCAGACCGTATTTCTCGGCCCAGTTGAAGGCCTTGTCGAGTTCGTCGATGCAGCCGATGAACGGCGCGCGGTCGCCGAAGATGAAGTACGGCACGGGGATGCGCACGGAGTTCAGTCCCCACGATTTGATGGTGGCAAAGTCGCGCTCGTTGATGTATTCGGCGCGGTGGGTCCTGATGCGGGCCTCGTAGACGGCCGGATCGAGTTGCGTCGGCAGATAGTATTCGTCATCGGCAGTGGTTCCATCGAATAATGCCGGGTTCATCCACTTTTCCAGAACCAGCCAGTTACCCAGGTTCACGCCCTTGATGTAATCAAGATCCATATGCACTCCTTCGTACGTCATGCAGTTTCTATTACTTAGTAACTACTTAGTTATATCGTAATACATTTCCGGTCCACACGCAACCCAACCTCGGCGGCACCCCATCTCCGCCATCGACCTTTATATTTGAATATATAAGATCGATTGATGGAGGTGCCGGAATGCGATACGTGATGCGGATCTTCGACACTCCGCTGCTGGAGTTCGAGGCATCCTACGGCGAGGGGCTGCAGGCCGGCTGAGAAGGAACGCACGACTTCCCCATGCCGTCGATTCCCACAAGATAACACGCCGATGAGGAACTTTGAAACAGACACCCCCAAGTACGTCAAAACCAAACACCCCTACATCTGGACATACCAATGAACAATTCCCATATGACCACTAGCATGAGGGGAGACATTATTTATAAAGCATAAAAGAAGGTCCGTTCAGATGGAGAAGCCGAGCGATAGTAAGAATAGCTCCATATCAGTGAATTATTTTTTGAATAGTGCTGCATATAGCGGACTTTTCTCCCTTCTTTCGGTTATCCTTACCGGTCAAGTTTCTGCAACGTCATCACTATGTGTTGGATTAGCACTTGGAGTTTTATCCCATTTTTTCTAGGGGCAGTACTGTTTTTATAGGTGGCTTGATTGAGCGTTCATCAACGGTATCCCTCACTGAGACCGGTTTCGGATTCATAGTTTTTTCACTTTTGCTGCTGCAGCCGGCAATGGGTGGTTTTATCG
>ENA-OQES01000188-OQES01000188.1-human-gut-metagenome-genome-assembly--contig:-NODE-188-length-26572-cov-3.739989_pt1 | contig 26572 bp, 30 predicted proteins | sample MGYA00242798_ERZ504641 | MGnify/ENA primary metagenome ERZ504641 (study PRJEB26092, sample SAMD00036327) | human gut metagenome | host: Homo sapiens | study: EMG produced TPA metagenomics assembly of...
GGCTCCACGGACGATGCCGCGCTCGCCATCGAATGGTTCGCCGAGGACGACACCAGCCTCGACACCTACGAATACACCATCGACCATGTCATCGAGCACGGTCTCGAAGGCTCCCCCACCTTCGTGTTCCACACCACCGATCCGGCCGCCGAAGACAGCCCGTTCCGCTGGCTACTTGCCATCAATCCGCTGCCTTCGCGCAAGGCGTTCGCCGAGGGCGGGCTGCTCAGCCACCTGCATTTCCAGTACGCCAACGATCTGCACACGCTCGTCGCCACGGATGAGGCCACCGGCACCGAGACCTTGCGCAATCCGCGTTGGTACGCCACCATGTGCGCCAACGAGGGAACCGTCGAGGACCGTTGCGCCATCATCCGCGCGTTGCACCACTTGCAGTAGACCTGGCAACATACGGCAGTGACGGCTCCCCACTAGTGAAACTAGCATCGCTTCAGTAGCCGTGCGAGTGCAGATACTCGTCATCGAAGCCGAAAAAATGGCCGATCTCGTGCAACACGGTTTTGCGGATCCGTTGGCGCAGCTCGGCCTGCGTTGAGCATACGCGTTCATGCGGCCCCTTGAACAGGGTGATGACGTCCGGCATCACGCCGCTGTAGCCCGTAGTTCGCTTCGTGACGGGTATGCCCTCATACAGTCCGAGCAGCTCACCGCACGGATTGCTCATTGTAGCCAGTTCGCGCTCATTGGGTTCGTCCGCAACGACGATGCCGACATTCTCCAGCACCCGCGCAAACCGTTCAGGCAAATCATCCAACACCTGTTCAATGGCCCGTTCAAACTCATCGTCACTGATGTGCATTCGCTCTCCACACGCGAAATGCCTTGGCACCAAGTATGTACCAAGGCGCTGAAATCTCAGACTAGCAGGCTCAGCTGTTGCGGTTGATCTCGATGTCGGTGACGGTGAGGTTGGCCTCGTTGATCAGGTTGAAGAGGATGACTTCGGCCAGCGGGCCGGGCTGCATGAAGGTGTGCTGCCTTGGGCCTCGGAGACGTAGTCGCGACTGTCACGGTAGAAAGCGGTATCAATGCCGCCCGGATAGACGGCGACCACCTTGACACTGGTGCCCTTGTATGCGGGCCTGCAGGCTCTTGGTGTAGCCTTTCTCACCCCACTTGGTGGCGCAGTACACGCTTTCGTTCGCGTTGCCGCGCGTGGCGGCGGTGCTCATAATCTGGGCGACTTTTCACATTCTGTTCGCCGCAGGCCTTGAGGGTTTCCACCGTCCACAGAATCATGCCTTTGAGTCCCTTGAGACATTTGTCGACGTCGGCGGCCTCGTAGGCGGTGGGGCACCTTGAACGAAGGCTGGCCGGCGTTGTTGATGAGCAAATCGATGTGGCCGAGCGTGGCGATATCCGCCACGGATTCTTTCACGAACGCTTCGTCGGTGATGTCGCCGACGAAGGCGCGGTAGGAGTCATCGGGCCACTGCGCGGTCAGTTCGGCTTGACGTTCGGCATTGAAGTCGACGCCGGCCACCAGCCAGCCGTTGGCGATGAGCTGGCTGGCGAGCTCGTAGCCCAGGCCCAGCGCGCTGCCGGTGACGATGGCGATTTTCGGCCTTTCGCTGTTTGGTGTGGGTGAGTGGGTCGGGGGTGGTGGTGCTGGTCGGGTAGTTTGGGGGTATGGATACCACGTCGTTGTTCACCGCCGCCCTGCAACTGCCTGACCCGTGGAGGGTGTCGGGCGTGGAGTTCCGTGACGAGGAGGACGGCAGACGGGAACTGCATATCGCGATCGGGTTCGCGGCGGGTTCGCGGTTCCCCTGCCCGGAACCGGGGTGCGGCGAGGCCGCGTGTCCGGTGCATGACGCGAGGGAGCGCGTGTGGCGGCATCTGAACTTCTTCCAGTACAAGGCGTTCATTCACGCGGGCGTGCCGCGCGTGACGTGCCCCGCCCACGGCGTGCACGCGGTCCCGGTGCCGTGGGCGAGGCCGGGAAGCGGGTTCACGCTCCTGTTCGAGGCGATGGTCGTGGAGCTGGCCAAAAGCCAGCCGGTCGCGGACATCGCCGAGCAGGTCGGCGAACATGACACCCGCCTGTGGCGGTTCATCCGCCATTACGTGGACGAGGCGAGGCTTTACGAGGACTACACGGGCGTGGAGGCCATAGGCATCGACGAGACCAGCCGGAAGGGCCACCGGTACATCACCGTGGTCGCCGACCTGGTGGAGCGCAACGTAATCTGCGTGGTCCCGGGCAAGGACTCGACCACGATCAAACGGTTCGCGCGGGATTTCATGGACCACAACGGCGATCCCGACCGGGTGCGTCTGGTTACCTGCGACATGAGCCTGGGGTTCGCCAAGGGCATCCGCGAGCGGCTGCCCAACGCGGCGAGAATCATCGACAAGTTCCACGTGATCAAACACGCCAACGAGGCCGTCGACAAGGTCCGCAAACAGGAGGCCCGCGGCAACGCGCTGCTCAAGCGGACCAAGTACCTGTGGTTGAGGAACGAATCGAACCTGACCGGCCTGCAATTGGAAACCAAGCGCAGCCTGCAACGGCGACGATTGAAAACCGGACGCGCCTGTCAGATGCGCGAGACCCTCCAGGACATCTACGACACCAGCGCCGATCGAGCCGAGGCCGAGACGGCCCTCAAGCGTCTGTGCTCGTGGATGACGCGCTCCCGACTCGAACCCATGAAAGAGTTCGCCCGCCAGATACGCCGCCACTGGCGGGACATCCTCGCCTACTTCGACCACCCCTACACCAACGCGATCCTCGAAGGACTCAACAGCGTCATCCAGAACGTCAAGACCCGAGCCCGCGGATTCAAGAACATGGACTACTTCAGCACCATGATCTACCTGACCTGCGGCAAACTCGACCTCAGCACCGTCACCACCTGACAGACCCACCCACACCAAACAGCGAAAGGCCTCTTTCTCTTGTTCTTGGATTGTCTTTTTCTTCTCTTCTCCTTTTTTTTCTGACTTTTCTTGGTTGCCTGTCTGCTCTTTTGCTTTTTGTCCGTGATTTTCTGGTCCGCTAGTTTGCATGAGAAACGGCGGCCGCGCGGCGCCGCGCCGAAGTCAAACGGTTAATTTCAATATTTTTTCGGTTATTCGTTGTTTGCTCGGATACAGTCGTTGAAGACGGTTCACTCGAACGGTCCTGCCTTGACGAAGGGAGTTAACGATGGCAGATTTTCCATGGAACAACAATTTCGGCACCCCGACCCCAGCCCCGGCGCCGGTCGACGATTCCAAGCCGGTGAACGAAGCCAGGCAAGCGGACGATTCTGAGAACTGGTCGGCATCGGGCGAGGATTCTCAGCCTGACGTCCAGCCGGAAGAGACGGATTCCGTCGATGAGACAACGCCCGACCGTGAGGAAGAAACCTCCGTCAAGGGTGCCAAGACCACGCGGCGCAAGACCGCGAAGAAAAACTCGTCCTTCCCTCATTTGGAAGCCGCCTCGTACGCGAAGATCAAGGACATGCTCGACGTTCTTTCCGATGACCGTACCGCGAACATCGCCAAGATTCTGTGCGAGACCAGCAAGACCGACGCTCCGGTTCTGCTTGAGGTGTTGACGGAAACCAAGACGCGGAAGCGGGTCGCCGAATTCTCCAAGTTCGTCAAGGAACTGGCTGGCGCTCAACCGTCCGACCTGAAGATGAGGCTTGCTTTCGCGTTCATGGAAGACAAGACTCTGTCCAAGACTCTGTTCGCTGTTTTGAATGCCGCCGAACCGGATCGTGGTTTCGGCCGCGCGTCCGGTGAGCCGATGAAGGATGTCAATGCGGTGGCTGAACACTGGGGTGACGGCGTTGATCTCAGTGTGGTTGAGAAGCTGAAAATCTGACGGCCGGCATCTCGGGATGCTTGAACGGTTGGATACGAACATGGATCCGTATCCAACCGTTTTTTCGATTATTCCGCGATGAGCTGCACACGGTTCTCCGCCTTTGGCGGCATCCCGTATGGTCTGATCACGAGGCCCGCCCTCGTCAACGAGAATACCCAGATTTTCTGAATCTGGTTGAGCTTTGTGAGGCTGACGGTGAGGTGCTTGGTGGACACCGTCTCCGTGCTCGTACCGGGGACGATCTTGTATAGATTATTTCGACTGATATACAGTTCCTTCTGCTCCGGACAGTAGAGCGTCGCGAACACCAGCAGATCCAAGGACAGGCTTCCGCCACTGGTTCCGACGACGGCGGAAAGAGGAATCTCCTTCGGTTTGCGCGACATCAATCGGACGTATTCCCAAGTGAAGGTAATGGTTTTTTCGTTCCAGCTTTCGCCTTGGACGATGTTCGTCTCTTCGATCGGTTTTATTTCTTTGCCGTCCCTTGAAGTGAACGTGATGTCCTGATAGCCGATGATGCTGGTGACCGTATTCTGTCGGCCGCAGCCTCCCGTCAGCATGCCCATTCTGCGGGCCACTTGCCGTACGTCCTTGCCGATGGTCAGCGTCCTGGTCTTGCCGTTGTAATCCGCGTTTTGTGTGTTCACGAATGTCGTGAACAGGATGCTTAGGAGTCGAGGCGTCCTGCCGAATGCGAGCGGATGTTCGTTGCCGCGCACGTATGGGATGAGCGGGTATGCCTCTTCCGCGACGTAAAGAATTCCGAATCCTGTGGCTATGCCGTTGTCCATCCCGACGCTTCTCAGCCTGTGTATTTTGTTGAGCATCCCGACTCTTCCCCTGTTTTTGCTTTTTCGGTTGATACCAACAATTTTACGGTTTTTCATACGCGACATGCCAACATACCCAGTAAGGCAGATGCTTGTTTTATACCATCGAACCGAAGACCTACTGGCCTTTCTTCCTGGGACTGAGGTTCAGACACTGCAGCCGGTAATGAATTCTGCAGGACACCAGTTTCGGGTCGAGTTTCCCATACGTATTCCGGGCCATGTCGATATACAGTCGACACCCCGGATCCGACAAAGCGAAATCACCGACGCTCCAACCCAATGGTTCCTCCTCGTGAGACTTATGCCTCGCCATCAGAAAAGACAACCTCCGATTCACACCGATTCGCCTCCGGATTCGACGGCCGACGCGCCGTCCAAGTTGGTCAAAAAAAAGGCGGGCATGCTGGAGGCGTTGGGGTCATCACCCGGCATGCCCGCCGGTCGTGGCCCTTATTTATTCCACTGCGGGTCGTTCGGGAATGAGATGGGCGAGCCGCCCCACATCTGCCTGTCTGAATTGATCATCGCTTCGGTGTATCCGTCGTCCATGAGACTCTGGGTCCTGAGGTCGAGGTCGGGCTTATAGTGCTTGGTGGCTGGCGGTATCATGCCCATCATGTCCCCGCTGTTGAATCGGAGGACTTCCTTGTCGGCCTCCTCGCCGGCGATCAGCACGTCGATGTTGTTGAGCAATGTCATCGCGCTTTTTGTATGCGGGATGTCCCCTCTTCCGATGCTTCCTGTGAAGGTGATTTTGCATTCCCGGAGAAATTTGAGGTGTTCGTCGATGTGTTCCAAGAGGTTTGGGGGTGTCGCTTCGACGAGGTACGGTCCGATGTTCGGCTCTGCCGTGAAGGTCATGTTGGCTCCTGTTTTTTTTGATATCAACCGATTACGTTTTGCCGTTTTGGGGGAACTGCAATCGCCGTCTTCGGCATCACTTGTGGTGGCCCTGAGATAATTGCGTTGGGGTTCCGCTGTTTTCTCGGTGTGTATCTTTTGTTTTTTTATGTGGACGCGTTCAGCATATCGCGACACTCCGAAGATTCACCCCCTCCCCTTAATTCTGTTTTACTTGTTATACTGAATACGTCCACATAAATCGAAAGAAAACAACGACAACCAATGGAAGAACACGACAAACGCTTCTGGCGAAACATGACATTCGCCCAGCTCAGAAACCGACGTGTACGAGTCTCCGCATACGGCGGCGACATGATCCTCGAATTCCAACTCGCTCCCGGAGCCGGGCACACGCTCGGAGCCCGGCAATACACTGTCAACGGCTTCGACATCGGCGAACTGTTCCACGAAGGCCATGACGGATTCATGGAACTCACCCGACAGAAAGCACCCGTCAGCATCAAGCTGCTACCCGACGAACCCGAATACAAGATCATCGAAGACATTACCGGCGTGCAACCCGGAGACGTCTTCGTGCAAACGAACGGGAACAAATATCCAGTACAGGAAATCACCGATGACGGCCATTGTCTAGTCCTGATTGACTCCAACACTTATCGGATTGATGACGCCGCATTCGACCATGCTTTGCGACCGGTACCCGCACGAATTCCGGATCGTCCCGGACTGTGGGAGGACAAGTCAGGCGGCCTGTACACCGTGTGGAAAAACGGTCAGGAGCTTTGGATCATGCAGATACGTGAGTCCGATGGGCGTTGGATGAACGGCCCTGCGCTGCTAATCGGCAAGACGGGAGAAAACATCAACGATTCAACGACGAAGGATCTGTCCTCGAAAGCTCCATTCCGATTCCACGATGGAGAACTGTGAGGGGAGAGAATGCAAGCTGTCACCAACATTTTCGACCAACTGCGTCTCTCGCCGCCTATTCCTGGACCGCTGCACAAGAGAACGGTTGATGCTGCGGATCTTGGCACCACCGCCGAGGTTCTTGCTGCGGCGAAAGCCCTATATCGGCTCGTCGAAGGTCGTCGCGGCCGTCAGATTCTCGACTTCGGGCAACTCCCGAAACGAGATCAGAACCGGTACATCAGCGAAGTGTTCAAAGCCTTCAACGATGCGCGAAAGGAAATGAAGTACGGTTCCTAACGAAAATCCTGAACCACTTCTGCCGAGGGTGCGGAACCCTCCTGTCGGCAGATGAGAGACAGGCCGGACTCTGCTCTTCCTGCTGGTTTGAAAAGGAGAAGAAGCAGTCCCTTGATGACAAGGACTGGCGGGAGGAACTGCTTCGAGAGCTCGACGGATATCAGCCGATGGGACGGCCCGGCAAGAGACCGTAATTCAGAACGACAAGGAAACCGATGAGTAATTTTTTTCGTGCAAGAAAAATCAGTTGACGGTTGGAAGCCCGCCTGGCATCGGAGTCTCATGCCTTCTTTCGAGAGCAAAAGACAAGCCATGTGCACCGTCCGAAGATATGTCGCGCAACACGACCGAACGAGGCCAAGCATGTTCCGGATTCTCCAGATGAAGGTCTGATATGACGGTGCTACGCATCGACAATGACGACGGATCATGCCGGCTGGAGATACCCGGGGCCAATCGCCGCTGGTCCCTAATCCTGTTGAGGGTTCCCAGCTTTAACGGGTTCAGCGCATACGTGACACCACAGGACGGAAAGCTCGACGAGAACACTCCGAAAACATCCGTGTCAGACATCAGCGACCTGATTTCCGTACGCGACTTCATCGATGAAACCATCGCACAACACAATCAAGGACCAATCAGTGGCAGAAGAACAAACCCACTTTGAAATCATCGAATGCGAGAACCACATGCCCGTGGCGATCCGTCAATTCGATTCAGAGGAAGAGGCCATGGAATACCTGAACATGCGCCTCAAATCAGAACATCCATCCCATCCATCCGAACGCCATGAGGCACAGGAATCCGAGGGGACGACGGCGCAGGGGCTGCATGAATTCTCAGAACAGCTCCGCATCCAATCCGTTTTGCGCATGCTGGAAATGAACGCAAGAGGAGAATTCACCGCCTTCGAACGCATCGAACTGTATGCCGCGCTCAACAATCAAAGAACAAGAAAAGCTCTTGGAATCACCGTCGAATCCTCTCCTCGCAAACAGAACCGCCAAAGGATTAACACGCAATGACATCAGGGAAAAAGCTCGATCGGGAAACCGTCAATTACCTTCGTGCGCTGCCTGAAATCGTGCGCAGAGTGCAAGGCGGACGAATCTACTACACGAACTCCTTCAGGGCGCAAGCGACGGCACGCTATGCCATGGGAGACCGGCCCGTCGACATCTTCCGCGACAACGGGATAGGGCCAGAAGTGATCGGGTGCAAGCGCATCGAACGCTGTATCGCCCGGTGGAGAGAAAACCCGGACGAATTATCCGCAGTCGATAGTCGGACGGCACGTCTGGAGCGCATCGAGGAAGAAATCAAATACCTCGAGCAGCAGGCGAAGAAAATCCGACTGGCCGAGGACAAGGAGGCGAGCAAGCAATGAACGATCCGTTTAACCAGGAACTACCACACAAGGATGAAGCAGAACGCACCGTATTGGGTGCGATGCTCCAATCCCGTACCGCCATTGACGAGGCGCGTCAGAAAATCACGGAAAACGACTTCTACCAGCCGAACAACAAAACGATTTATCGTCTGATCTGCGACCTGTCCGATCAACATGGCGACGTTGACGCCACACTGCTTTGTACAACATTGACCGAGCGGAAAATGCTTGATCGTGTTGGCGGCCTGAACTACGTCGGCAAGCTCATCGATTATGCTCCAACCACGTCGAATGTCGGCATCTATGCCGACATGGTCAAAGACGCGGCGAAACGACGCGACATCATCGCCATCGGCACCCGCATAGCGCAAATGGGTCATGCGAACGACGCCGACACCGACAGTATCATCGGCAACGCCTTGGACGAGGCGTTCCATATCGGAGAAGACGATTCCAATACCGATTACAAGGACATCTATACGGTTTCCACCGACATGCTTGACCATCTCGACAAGATTCAGAAGGGGGAAATCACCGAAGGAGTCCACACCGGATTCAGGGACATCGATGACGTGACCCACGGTCTGCAACCAGGGCAGATGATCGTCGTCGCCGGACGCCCGGCCATGGGAAAGTCCACGTTGGGAATGGACTTCGCACGGAATGCGGCCATTCATGACGACCAATGCACAGTCGTCTTCAGCTTGGAAATGAGCCGTGAGGAAATCGCGCAACGCCTGTTCTCCGCCGAGACGAACATTCCGTTGAATGTTTTCCGCGACCCGTCTCAGATGACCGACGAACGATGGCGAACCGTAAACGGTTTTTGGCAGAAGCTCGAGGACAAGCCATTGTATATCGATGATTCCGCGAATCTTAAGGTCCCTGATATTCGAGCGAAATGCCGCAGGTTGAAGGAGACAAAAGACCTGAAACTCGTGGTCGTCGACTATCTGCAGCTCATGTCCAGCGGGCGCATGACCGAGAACCGTCAGCAGGAGGTAAGCGACTTCAGCCGCCAGTTCAAACTGTTGGCCAAAGAGCTGCAGGTGCCGGTCGTGATCCTCAGCCAGCTGAACCGCAACGTGGAAATGCGCGCCGACAAAGTGCCTCAAATGAGTGACCTACGCGAATCCGGCTCCATCGAACAGGACGCCGACGTGGTGTTCCTCGTACACCGTCCCGACGCCTATGACAAGGAAGACCGGCCCGGCGAGGCCGACATCATCATGGCCAAGCATCGCAACGGCCCGACCGAGACTTTCCACCTTGCTTTCCTTGGAAGCAACAGCAAGTTCAAGGACATGCCGCAGGGCTATACGACCGGAATCTGACCTACAGGAAAATAGAAGGAAACAGATCATGGGAGAGAAAATCACCGCCAAAGTGGAAACCATCACCCCGGAAATAGCGAAGACCATGCTCGGCGAAAACGTCAACAACCGGCGTATCAGCCGAGACAACGTCAACTTGTTCGCCCGTGAAATGCGCAACGGTGAATGGCGGTTCAACGGTGAGGCCATCAAATTCGGCAAAGACGGGCGACTGCTGGACGGCCAGCATCGTCTGCTCGCCGTCATCGCCGCCGACAAGCCGTTGACCACGCTCGTCATCCGAGGGTTGGAAGACGAAACCCAGCAGACCATGGACAGCGGAAAAACCCGCACCTTGGGCGACGTGCTCACCTTGCGCGGAGAAAAGAACTCCACGCAGCTCGCCTCACTGGCCCGCGCCGTGTATCTGGCCGACCAGCTGGGCATGGAGGCCGCCGCTCAGAACGATTTGAAACCCACGCGCGGTGAGATTATCTCGTTCATCGACCAGACCCCGCAACTGGCGGACGTGCTCGCCGCATCACGCGCGTTCCGCAGCCAATCCGGGGACATGCTGACCAGCAGCATGTTCGCCTCGCTCTGGTGGACGTTCGCGCACATCGACACGGATGCGGCCAACAGGTTCTTCATGAGCCTCGCCAGCGGCGCGAACCTGCAAGCCGACGATCCGATCCTCATACTGCGAAACACGTTGATGGCTCAGCCTCACAAGGCCGGCCGTTCCGCCCGCGACAACCGTGTACGCATCGCCGCATTGACCATCAAGGCGTGGAACAAGTGGCGTAAGGGCAAGCCTCTCCGCCAGTTGAAGTTCTCAGCCGGCGAATCGTTCCCTACGCCACGCTGACCGGTTATCCACAATCCACAACAACTGTCCACATAAAAATCAATCAAAAAATGGAACCATCATGGCATACAACAAACGCTACCGTGTCACCCACACGTTCGCAGACGGAAGCCGGTTCATCGGCACCATCGGGATAAGGAACGCAACCCCGGATTTCCCTGAAAACATCGAGGGCCGTATGATCGTGGAATCGGTTAACGGACGATTCCAAGGCGTCTTCAAACTTGTCAACGGGACTGTCGGCCGCGTTTCTGGCGTAGTACTTCCACCTCAGCCAAAAAAAATTGGATCTTCGAGCCACAAGGTGCAGACAAGTATCTGCAAAACGAGATCGGGCCGAATGTCGAGCTGCCTCGTACCGAACTCGACATCGCATCCAACCGGGAACCCCAGTATGACAGTGTCCTCAGCGACGGGACTCCCGACGATGCGGAATTGTTGAGTCTCATCGCCTGACCGGAGCGAGTAAAAAAAATGGCACAGATACCATCCGGATTCACGTTCAACGACGACATCACCGAAGACGCAAGCGAAAGATTCCCGCCGCCCGCATTGGGTTCCACCAGCATCAACTGGAATGACGCCGGCAGCGTATACGACGCGATTCAACAGGTCAGCGAACAGTTCAAACAAGCGTTCGCCGACCTCATCGACCAGTCCGCAAAAGGCACTGACAATAGCGTGGAATCACGCCTGTTCTTCACCATCGCCGCCTACAGCGCCATGAACGAACTGCACGACATGACCGCCCCCATACTCTCCAGCACGCTGATGAACCAGCATCCCGACTGGGTGCCGGTCATCAACGGATGCGAAAGCAACGAGGAACTGATGGAAGCCTGGCCGGACGTGAAAACCGTGCATGACGCGCAAATCCAAGCGAACAAAACCGGACGACCGGTACGAGTCCATTTGAAGGACGCCGACGTGGACGCGATCATCTCAGTACAACCGATAAAAGAGGAGGACTTCCATGCTGAACGAGCGGCCTGAAGGCAAAGACAAATTCGGATATGTGCTTATCGGATTGCTTGTCGCCTTCGTTATAATCCTGGTAACTTCGGCTGTCATCTGGAATTCAAATCATCCTGAGAAAGTCCAGGAAAAACTTTTGGAAAAAAATCGACACCCAGCAAGCAGAAGAGAAGAAGGGCTCCAAGATCGGTCCCTACACCATCCAGTTGAAGGACAAAAAAGTAGTGGACTGCGTAGGTGGAACCTTATATACCTATAGCGGGATAAATGTTATACCAACCTGCGATTGGGATCACCCAAGACAGCTGGCCCCTGATGAGAAAGCCAACAGGCAAGCCGTATACGTGACCTTAGGAAACGGCGAACAGGTTCCCTGTGCAGGCAACAGTTACATCGAATGCGGCTGGCAGTTGAAAGACGAACAATGAGTTTCATCAGTCTCACGTCGCATGTAATCCTGCTAATGCTCGTCAGCTGGATGGGCGCCGAACTATTGGCCTCTGGGAATCGGATGATCCGTAGGGTGTTCGGGAAGCTCAGCGTACTGCTCGGCATGTATGCGTTGACATGCCTGCTGATAGACGTATCCAACCTGACCCATGGGCATACCCCGTTCATCGGTCTGCCGGTCAGCGGAATCATGTTGTGCGGGGCGATACTGTATTCGATCCTATTTATTGGCGGACATGGGAGGAAACATTGACCGTTGATTATTCCACTTGGCTAGCATCCTTGCCCAAGTTCTTTTACCTGTCAAAAGGCTCGTTCCTGCTCATTCTGGTCGCATCGTTGCTGGTTCTGTGCTTTTTTACTCAACGTCTGCCAGAACCTTACCGTTTTAGGATGGGAGAAGATCCAAGGATTAGTCATCATTGTCATCATCGCCGCCTGGGCGGTCGGAGCTCTTTGGCTTTCAACCAGAATAGGGGTGGAGCCGCAGTATGAGACGTTCGTTGAGAAGACCGAGCGGACATTCGGTGTCAGCCGTTTGAAATGCGAGACTTTAGCCGGATGCCCATCCGATAAGTTGCCGGAAGATAGGACTCCGGCAACGTGGGTGCAAGGCGACAGGTATGTCAAAGGGTGGATACTTGTAGACAACAACAAGGTCAGTCTCGCTGGCTCTCATGGAATCCTGCTAACGAGTAAGGAATCTTAATGCACAAAACAATGACCTATGAGGAGCTGGAACTAAACGGCTGCTACGCGATGCTCTGCGAAGCATTACGCGCATGGTATCGGCTCCAGCATGACCATACGCGCGAACTGGCAGCGAAAACGTTAAAGGACGTGTACGGGTACGAATTCCACTTGAACGGCGGAGGCTGCCCGTGGCGTCTCCCGTCCGTCGACCATGAGTGGGCGTTGAACGGTATGCGCGCTCTAGGCCTGCCGGAAGACAAGTTCACAGAGAACACGATTGTCCTTGCTCGCCTGCTTGACGGCCAAAAGAAGGACTATGAACTCACGTCGGGACATACCTTGGAAAACACCGCAAAAACCGTATACGGTTCCGACATTGACCGGCTTGTCGTAGTCGAACAATTCCATAATGCGTTCCGCCGTATCACCATCAATTGGGACAGTGCCTTGGACCGCAAGACCATGAACGCGAATCTGGAACGGCTGCTTCCATTGACGGCGAGCGCAGTGCGGATTGAACGCGAAGGCGGGAAGCCGGATCTGCGGCTCATGCTCGGCCTGTGTAAGAAAAGGATGGCAAGTAATGAGAGTCGACAGCAGTCTTCTGATTCAAGCCATGCGTGAAGGAGTCAACCAAGGACACCTGCCTCTGACTGATATCGGTATGCAACTTGGCTGGAGCGGGGACAAGACGAAGAACATTTTCTCCGGTCGGACTAGACTCTCCAGCGATGACGTGCTGAACATTCTCAGCGACCCAAACATACCAATCTCGGACTTCAAACGGTACCGCATGTTCAGACGAATCAGGCAAGCATTACTCGCTTCGGCGGAAGGTCACGAGTGAACGGAACCATCGAACAGCTTCGCGCAGCCGTCTACGGTCAGGCAGTCGGTGATGCACTAGGCGTGCCCTACGAGTTTCATGACCGTGGCACGTTCACCTGTACTGGCATGATCGGACACGGCACGCATAATCAGCCGGCCGGCACTTGGTCGGATGACACGAGCATGATGCTCGCCACCTTGGATTCGCTGATTGACAACGACTGGCAGGTGGACATCGAGGATATGCGTGAACGGTTCAATGCTTGGCTGCATGACGGCGAATATGCCATCGATGGGAAGGTGTTCGACTGCGGCAACACCGTCCGGGAAGCGCTTCGTCGGGGCCATGGACTCGACGGGGAATGGGACAACGGCAACGGTTCGCTGATGCGTATCATGCCGCTCTCATTCACCGACGCCGGCCGGGAGACAGTCGGTGAGGTGAGCGCCATCACGCACGCCCACCGGTTGAGCCAAGAATGCTGTTGGACTTGGGTGCAGCTGCTTCGGTCAGCGTTGCACGGCAACGGTTTAGGTCGTCTCGGTTCATATGCGAAAGGTTACGGGCGTGATTCCGTCAAATCAGGCGGCTACGTGAAAGACACGTTCAACGCCGCCATCTGGTGTGTGGCCAACACCAGCAACTACCGGGACTGCGTGCTCGCCGCCGTCAACCTCGGCGGCGACACCGACACCACAGCAGCAGTCGCAGGAAGCATGGCCGGAATCCTATACGGCTACGAGGCCATACCCGAAGAATGGAGGGAACAATTACAGGGCAAGAACATCATCGAACGGGTATTGGATCGTCTTTTTCCTGGAAAAACAATTCCCGAAAAAACGAGGATTCAGCTGTCTCCTTGCGAATACTCTGAAGCCAACAGCCCTGAAAGAAAGGCATTCAGATGGTTGATTCCAGGAAATCCATTCAAGCAAGACAACAACGTCGCCGAGCAAACGGTGAATTCGCGGAAGATCCAGGCACCAGTCAGCCCTCCGATGGTATGCTGACGGACTTCGAACGGAAACGGTTGAACAATGCGATGCTCACAGCCGAAACGTACATCGCCATGGATCCGGATGTTTCCGACTGTGCCGGATACGCTACCAGACGATTGGATGAGCTCATCGCCCGTCCGGCAAAGCCTGGCGAAACCGATGACATGCCACTGATCATTGAAAACCTGCGATACGATCCACAGGCCCCGGGCGGCTCCCATGCCGACTATATCGCCGACCATATAGAGGCCGCATACGCCGGCATACCGGTCAAAGCGCCTGACCGTACGCAATTGGAACAGGAAACCCGACAGCATATTCTCGAAACCGCATTGGATCCGAACCGGGAGCTTCACAAGCTTGGTTTGGAGCCTGTACAGCTAGGCGAATACACGAACGCATACACGGGACCGCAGCCGGAGGATTGGGTCGGGGATTACGACGAGGAAGCTGCGGAACGCCGCTATGAAGCCGCATGGAAAGGAAAACAGACCAAGAAGGCCCGGTATGATGCGGCGACGGAGAAACACCTGTCACCGTTGAACGATGACATGCGCGACCTGTACGTGAAGAACGTCGACCGTGGGCTGATTAACGGCAGTGCGTTCGATGACAAGATGGCTTTCGCTGACACGCTGCACGAGCTTCAGGAAGATGGCTGGAATCCGGAAGCCGGTAAGGAATACCGTCAGTCCAAGGACTTCAAGAAACTGGAAAAACAGTTGCTGAACGGGCGGAAACCGACCCGCCGCTACCGTCAGCTGCGCGACGCATTGTGCGACAACGAACGTGAATACCGGTATTTCATGGAGTCGAAACCCGATGTGTTCGACCCGAATGAAAAAGTCGAGAAACCATTCGCCGGTTTGGGGCCCGATGTCAGTCAAGCGGCGATGCTCCGCCTGACTGCAAAACATCGCGGCATCGAGGATGCCGTACGGTTGGCCCGCCGTGACCAATCCATTGAATACACGGTGGCCGATGCGGAAAACCCATACGTTCCGGTCGGATCACGATGAGTTGAGGATGACGTATCTAAGCGATGGCAGTCCTTATAAGCCGGAGCATACGATCATCACCGCGAACGGCATCAAACCGGCTTCGGTGATGAGCTGGATCCACCGTGAGAAGCCCGGTTCCCCCGCATGGGAGCAACGGGCACGGCAACGGTTCAAGGAACAGAATGGTGGCGACTGGCGTTCTGCCAGCTGATCGTATTCTGCTTCGCTAAGCGCACTGGAGTTTTCGGTGCGCTTTTTTTGGTTTTCCATTATCCTATTTACGTGTTATACTGAATATGTCCACATAGAAATGAAAGAGGAAATCCAATGAGCATCACAATCAACGGCCAAAGCCAGCCCAGCCACAGAATTCGCATGGGACGGCTGCCACAAAATCTACCTGCTCGACAACGGCGACGCCGACAAGAACGGAGAAGCCGGATACAAGGTGCTGCCAGTCTCGGAACTACAGCGCGTATGGGACCAATCCTGCCCGCTCCGCTTCATCAACAACTGGGCGCTCGACAAGAATTATGTTCCCCAATGCTACGAGAAGCCCGTCACCATCGAAGCGCGTTGAAAGAGAAAAACCATGAAATCATACAAGACATACGCGGAAGAATACGGTCTGGATATCGAAGTCGTCCGATGGGTGTTCAACCACATTCGCGTCACCCGATACGTCATGTCGGAACCTATCGGATACAAGATCGCCTTCAAATATCTCGGCCAGCCGGTTCACCTTTCATCGAACTGGAAAACCGGAGTCGCCGAAAAATCGTTCCGGGAAATCGTCAATATACGAAGAAAAGTCAACACGACAGAAGCAAACCCGGAACTCGTTCCAGACAAGGATTAACATGCCGTTATTCACGCGCATAACTCTCAACCCAGTCAACCCGGACGTGCGCAAAGTGCTGCGCTCCCCCGAAGCGATTCACGCCGTGGTCAGCGCCGCCACCTCCGGCAGTAGCCGCCCGTTGTGGCGTTTGGACGGGGACAGGCTGTACATCGTCTCCGACCAGTTGGATACGGATCGGCTCGAAGCCCGACTGGGCAAGCCGATCATCAACACGCTCGACTACCGGCCGTTCCTCGACAAGCTACAGAACGGTGAGACACGTCGCTTCACGTTGACGGCCACACCGGTAGTCAGCAAGAACGGGAAACGCACACCGTTGCGTACTCCCGCCGAAATGCACCAGTGGGCGGAAGGCAAGCTCACCCAGGCCGGAGCCCGTTTGGATGCGTTGGATATTCTCGACGTTCACGCCACCCGATTCAACCGTCAGGGCCGCAAACTTACGTTCCACACTGTCGAATACACGGGAGAGATCACTATCACCGACCGTGACAAGCTCACCCAAACGATGCTCTCGGGTATCGGCCACGGCAAGGCCTATGGATTGGGTCTGATGCTGCTTTTCTAACCACTGACTGCGATAGTCGAAAGAAGTCTTATGGCAAACCATTCATTCAACCTCGTCACCGAACCATGGGTCCCCGTACTCGCAAACGGCAAGCACGAGTCCTACTCTCTGGAAACCCTGTTCGATCAGCCGACCTCTATCCGACAACTGGATATAGCCGACCCGTTGGAACGAGTCAGCATCATGCGACTGCTGCTCGCCATCATGTACGCGGCACGTCAGGAAGGATACTCGTCCCCGGCGGGGGCAAAACGCATCATGGAAGCCGGGCGTGACCAGGAAATCATCGACTACCTACACGCATGGGCACACCGGTTCGACCTCATGTCGGAAACAGAACCGTTCCTGCAAGTCGCCGGCATGATGCCGCAAGGCAAACCCAAGGACTACGGTTTCACCGACTCCACCCCGCAATGCAACGCCCCCTCTGGCAGACCCACGACCCATACAAGCCCGTCACCCCTGCGGAAGCGGCACGAATGCTGCTCGTCTGCAACATGTACGATGTGGCCGGACTCCACACCGGCATGAACGGTGATCCGAAAGCCTCCAGCGGCAAACGCACCCCGCAGGGCGTGGCCCAGGCGGGCGGGCTAGCCCTTGCCATCATCAACGGACCGAACCTGTGGGAAACACTGATATTGAACTTCTGCAAGACGGACAAGGGCAACAAGCCCATCTGGGAGTATCCGCCGCTCGAATGCGTTGACATCAATCCCGACACCACCGGCCCCGCATACTATTACACATATCCGTCACGCCGAATCCGACTGCTCTGGAACACGGACGGCCTATGCACCGGCGCCTACGTCACCTACGGGAACCGTTCCGAATGGGCCACCCCCGGAAACGAGTGCATGGCCTTCTGGACTCAGGACAAGGACGGCAAATCCAAGCCGGTGAACCTCACGTTCGGCCCGCTGATCGACCGACCATTATGGACGCAATGGGATAAGGCGTTCGTTGAACCTGACGGCGACGAACACTATCCCGCAACATTCTTATGGGCATCGAACTTCAATTCGACCGTCAGCTTCGACACGGTTGCAGCCCAATACGGCAGCCAGTCCAGCAGCATCGCACGAATCCGCCAAGACCACATGACCTTGGATATGCGGCGTATCCATGAACATGCAAACGTCAGCGCCATCGTGGACAAACTCGTCAAACAGGCATGGCCGAAGGTCGGCAACGGAGACAATCCGCATGATGCTTGGGCCAAAGCCGATACGGCGATGCTCCCCTATCTGGCAGGCGGGAAGGAACCCGACCTTGGCTAACAGCTACCTCACATGGGCACGACCCCGATTCGCCCGTCTGCAAGACGGCTACCTGAACGGCACTTACACGCGCGCCGACCTCGCCAACCTACGCAACAGTTTCAAAAAACCTTGCGGCTCGGATCCGAAGGCATCCAAATGGTCGTTGAACGGCATGAAATACCGCGGTTTCAGCAAACCAACCCTCATGGAACAGGCATCATGGTACGCATTCGGCCTATACGCCTACCATCAGCAAGGCAACCAGTGCAAACCCATGTACGTGGAGGGTGAACACTTCAACACGGCTTTACGCACGTTGGCCGATACCGGCGAAGACGTTGACGAGCTCTACAGGAAAATGATGAACGCGCGAAACATGCAGGAGGCCGCACCGTTCTGTCTACGTATAATCCGACTGTTTAACGAGTATGACATTCCATTGGATCACGCCCTGCTGGCATTGGATCTGGCGAGACTCAGCAAACCGGACTCGGCAAACACAGTGCGGCGCGACTGGGGCCGACTGCTCAACTGATTGTCCGCCGGCCTGCGATCAATGGACAATCAACTCAGGAAACAGGTATGCAATTTGCATAGACGGCTCACGCATGACCTCAAAAACGTTGAAAACTAAACTACCTACCCCGCACACGCGGGGATAAGCCATACAGGGTCGGTGATGCGTCGTTCTCAAAGGCACCTACCCCGCACACGCGGGGATAAGCCTTCATCAGGAAAAACGACACCAAAGCCAAAGCAACCTACCTCGCACACGCGGGGATAAGCCTAAACCTCGATAGAGCGATTGCGGTATATGACCTACCCCACCTACCTCGCACACGCGGGGATAAACCGCGGGGCGACATGCCGTAGAGCCAACGGAAAGACACCTGCCCCGCACATGCGGGGATAAACCCCTGTGAGCCACTTTTATTGACATCTGACTTTTCTCTGTTATACTGAATATGTCCACATAAAACAGAAAGAGGAACCAATGACCAACATCATCGAAAAACCCAAGACCAACACACTCATCGAAGAATACCGCCAACAGGCACTGGCATACGGGCACGAAAAAGCAATCCGCACCTTCGCCACCCCCATGCTCCAAGCATGGGAGAAAGCCTGCGAAGGATACGCCGACGAAGACACGGAACTCGAAGGGTTCGCGGACCTCATGTCCGAAGTATTCAACGTCAGGGATGCGGCAATCGCCGCCGCCATCAACCCACGATTCAAGATCGGGACCATCATCAACCTCGCGGCGAAAGCCCACACGCCATACTATAAGAGGCTTCTTTCCAAAACACTTGCCGACGGGTTCACCAACCCCGACATCAAACCCGACCACGACCGGCTACACAATGCCATCACAGCCGCATGCGGTCTCACCGACCTTGCCTCGGAGAAGAAGTACCGCGCCCATCCCCTTGCCGTCGCCGCCTATCTCTCATGGTGGGACGGGAAGATGGAGGACGCATATTCCTACGCGATTCTCGCTCTCGATGCGGACCGGACCACGAGTCTCGCTGCACTCGTTCTGGTCGCGCTGTCGAAGGGCAAAAATGCCCGCCTACCTCAACTAGTCCTCACCATCGTTCGCGGGGGCTTCCCGCCGACAGCCCCCCACGGACAAAACGGAACCAATCCACCATCCACCAAAGAAAAACCAAATATCAGAGAAACAATATGGGATTGTTCATCGACATCCACGCCATCCAGACCCTTCCGCCCGCCAACCTCAATCGCGACGAGAACGGACGACCCAAAACCTCCATCTACGGTGGCGTGCCACGTATGCGCGTCAGCTCACAAGCATGGAAGAAGGCCATTCGCGACAACTTCCGCGACACCCTCGACACCGGCAGGCTCGGCTCGCGCAGCCGTGAGTTCACCAAGATGATCGCGCAGCGCATCAACCGTGATCCGGAGGACGAGCATCTGCTGAAGGTCACCGGCGAACTGATGAAGGCGGCCGGCCTTCCCTCTGACAAGAACCGACCCGGCAGCACTAGCGCGCTCCAGTTCTTCGGTGAACAGCAGTGGCAGAAGCTCGCCCAATATGCGGAAGAGGCATACGGCAGCACCGATCCGAAGAAGTCCGTCGCCTCCCATCGTACGGACATCAAGAAGCTGCTCGACTCCGACCGGAGCATCGACATCGCGTTCTTCGGACGAATGAGCGCCAGCAGCGACAAGGGCACCGGCAGCGAGTACGTGGTGGATGCGGCCAGCCAGTTCGCGCACGCCATCAGCGTGAACCGAGCCGACGTGGAAAACGATTATTATGCGGCTGTTGACGACTGCGACAACACGAGCGGCGCCGGCATGATCGGTGAAACCGGATACTTGAGCGCCACCCTCTACCGTTACGCCTGCGTCGACGTGAACCTGCTGAACCGTAACCTCGGATACGATAAGGAAGCCGTGCGGCTCGCCCTGTCCACGTTCCTGAACGCCTTCGCATTGAGCCTGCCATCCGGCAAGCAGAACAGTTTCGGACATCAGACGCTCCCCTCGTTCATCGAAACCGTAATCCGCACCGACCGACCCATCAACCTTGTAGAGGCCTACGAGAAGCCGGTCACCACGGACACGATTCCCACCAGCGTGCAACGACTGCTCGAACAGCAGGCCGACTATCAGAACACGTACGGTCTGGCCGCAGCCGACACGTTCACCATGGCCGACCTGAACGCGCGCAAGGCGATGGGCAAGGAGCAGCAGGAAACACTGCTCACACTCCCCAACTGGTCACAGAAACCACCAGCACCGTCATCAAGGCACTCTGATCACCATGCCGACCCTACTCCTCCAGTTGAAAGGCCCATTGCAATCATGGGCCACCGAAGACGGGTACACGCACCGCAACACCGGCAGCCTACCCACCAAAAAGCGGAGTCATCGGACTCGTCGCATCCGCTTTTGGGACGTGCCCGCGGAAGCGACATCAGCGACCTCGCAGCCCTCCGATTCGGCGTGCAACCAGTCCACACAGGCCCACGGTTGACGGACTTCCAAACCATGGGCAAACGAGCTGACGGCAAACCCAACCCAGTTGGAGACGAAGGAATATCTACAGGATTCCACATTCACCGTCGGCTTGGAATCCACGGACCTGCGACTCCTCATCAGAATCGGAGCCGCAATCCAACACCCCGTATACATGCCATACCTAGGACGACGCGCCTGCCCACCAGCCGGCCCTATTCGAGTCGGACTGGTCGACAAACCGTTGGAACAGGCATTCAAAGGCAAGGAACGGATACATGTTGAGACCGTCGACGGCGTGGAAGCACACTGGGATCAACCGGCCAACAACCGAGTATTCCAGGCACGCTACTCCAACGCCATCGACCCGTTATTCAATGCGGTAGCCGAAGCGCAGAAAAAGCTGAAGCCATGAGCGACTTCACGCCGGCGGACCTGCCACGGGTGGCGGAACGTATACCCTACCTGTACTTGGAGCAGTGCGTCATCAAACGCATGAACAATGCGCTGGTAGCGGCGGACGAGAACGGCGAAACCCAATTGCCCATCGCGACCATCGCGGTGCTCATGCTCGGGCCCGGCACAACCATCACGCACGATTCCGTCGTCCTGGCAAGCGACACCGGCGCGATCATCGTATGGGCCGGAGAGCAGGGAGTCCGCCACTATTGCAGCGGTTCCGCACTCACCGGCTCCACCAGACTTCTGGAACAGCAGGCCAGACTCGTATCCAACGAGAGGTCACGTCTCATGGTCGCCCGACGAATGTACGCGATGCGATTCCCCGGCGAAGATCTGTCCCATACGACGATGCGCCAACTGCTCGGCATGGAAGGCACCCGAGTCGCAGCCCTGTACACGGCTGAGGCGAAGCGCAACGACATACAATGGCACGGCAGGAAATGGGATGACCGTGGCGGAGCGGTCAACATCGCACTATCCACGGCCAACAGCTGCCTGTATGGTGTAGTCCATGCGGCGATCACCGCATTGGGATGCAGTCCGGCACTCGGTTTCGTTCACTGCCACAACCGCCGCTCGTTCCTCTTCGACATCGCGGACCTGTACAAGGCGGAGTATTCGATCCCGCTGGCTTTCCGACTGCACGCCTGCACTCCCAGCCTGGTTGACGGAATCGCACGACGACGAATGCGCGACATGATGCAGGACGGCAGACTGCTGGAACGTTGCGTACATGATGTTTCCACTCTCCTCTCGGAGGAGCCCGATAACGAGGACAATTGTTCCGTCTGGACTGGCGGGCAACGATACGGGAAAGCCGGTCAATCGTGGGCACCGTCGTGATACGACTCGAAAGCGCTCCACAAGGACTGCGCGGACACCTATCCCTATGGATGGTGGAAATCAGCAGCGGCGTATACGTCGGAGACCTCAACACCCGGATACGTACGCGACTCTGGCAACGAGTCCTCTCGGAACTCGGTACGGGCAGAGCGACGATGGCATGGCATTCCCAGCATCAGCTACATGTCAGCAGCCAAAACGGAAAGAAGACGATAACCGCTTTCGACGGAACCATCCTAATGTCCAGACCGCCTAAAGCCAAAGACAATACGGCCTGAAAACAGGTACGCAATTTGCATAAACAGCCCTCGCATGGCATTGAAAACGTTGAAAACTAAACTATCTACCCCGCACACGCGGGGATAAACCGGATATGAAGGGTGTGGATGGCGTCGTGTTATGATCTACCCCGCACATGCGGGGATAAACCGGTCGGGACTCTTCTCCGTATATCGTTCATCAAATCTACCCCGCACATGCGGGGATAAACCGAATGGCGGTTACGCCGATTTCGCACCAATTCCATCTACCCCGCACACGCGGGGATAAACCGGTACTCACAATGGCCGACGAAATGAAGGAATCTACCCCAGCACACGCGGGGATAAACCGAACACCCAGCAGGTCGAGGATGAAGATCGGAAATCTACCCCGCACACGCGGGGATAAACCGTCCGTCGACGTAAGTCGCCATGATGCTGCCCTATCTACCCCGCACACGCGGGGATAAACCCTTGGAAGCGGGTGCTTAAAATATTTTCCCATTTGCCTGTTATACTGAATACGTTCACATAGAAATGAAAGAGGAAAAACAATGAGCCCTTCGGAAGCCAGCGCCACGAAAATCCCTGCCACCTCCATAGACCGGCACTAATTGGAGTGGGGGCAAAAATGAATCATCCAGACCAACTCAGCCGTGAATATGCGGCGATCCTTCCCGCCTTGAAAGACCACGGCTATCGAGCCGACGTGAAAGCAAGCATCGCCGACGAACGTTTCATCTTGGTCGTCAGCGGCAAACCCACCACAAGAATCTACCGGGACGGAGGATGGGTTCGCGACGATGGTGCGAGAGGATCCGCTCCAGCCGACCTACTCAGCTTCTACAAGCATGAGCATTACACGGAAGCCCTGAAACATTGGACGAACAAGGATTGGCGTGGAATCGCCCGTGACCTGCTAATCGACAACGGTGTCCGCATGGGATCGGTCCTGTCCGCCGTTTTCGAGGGTGCTCATTTGGACGTGGAGTATCGACCGTTATCCGGCCCGGTGGAAACCATACGTTTCAACCGTGTGCAAAGGAAAACGGAAGACATGCTGAATCGCATGCGACAGGCGAACATGGCCGACCAACTGTCGGAAGCCGCATAAAAACCACGCAACTTATACATCAACAAGGAGATTCACCCCAGTGAGGACACTAATCCAGGCCCTGAAGACCAAAGAGTTGAGGAAGAAGATTCTCTTCGTCCTGTTCATCATCGTCGTCTACCGCATCGGTTCGTTCATTCCGACCCCTGGCGTGGACTACAACGTGGTGAACAAGTGCATGGCCACTATCGGCAGCGCCTCCCAGGAGAACTTCATCGGACTGGTGAACCTCTTCTCCGGTGGCGCCATGCTCCAGCTGTCTATCTTCGCGCTGGGCGTCATGCCGTACATCACCGCGTCCATCGTGGTGCAGCTGCTGCGCGTGGTCATCCCCCGCTTCGAGGCCCTGCACAAGGAGGGCCAGTCCGGCGAGGCCAAGCTCACCCAGTACACCCGTTACCTGACCATCGGCCTGGCCGTGCTCCAGTCCACCACCATCCTGGTCACCGCCCGCTCCGGCGCCCTGTTCAACTACCAGTGCGACCAGGTCATCCCGGACGGCTCCGTGTGGAACCTCGTGGTCATGGTCCTCATCATGACCGGCGGCACCGGCCTGATCATGTGGATGGCCGAGCTCGTGACCGACAAGGGCATCGGCCAGGGCATGTCCATCTTGATCTTCATGTCCATCTGCTCCGGCTTCCTGCCCCAATTGTGGGAGATCGGCTACGGCACCAACGGCACCGACGGCGACTGGCTCAAGTTCGGCATCGTCGTGGGCGTGCTCGTGGTCATCCTCATCTTCGTCGACTTCGTCGAACTGTGCCAGCGCCGCGTGCCGGTCCAGTACACGCGCCGCATGATCGGCCGTAAGATGTACGGCGGCTCCTCCACCTACCTGCCGCTGAAGATCAACATGTCCGGCGTCATCCCGCCGATCTTCGCCTCCTCGATCCTCGCCATCCCGACCCTGATCGCCCAGTTCGGCAAGTCCGACCAGTCGTGGGTCAAGTGGATCAACGCCAACCTGGCGAACACCACATCCGTGTGGTACATCGCCCTGTACGCGCTGATGATCGTGTTCTTCTGCTTCTTCTACACCTCGATCACGTTCAACCCGGACGAGACCGCGGACAACATGAAGCAGTACGGCGGCTTCATCCCCGGCATCCGCGCCGGCAACGCCACCAGCCGCTACCTGACCTACGTGATGAACCGACTCAACACCGTCGGCGCCGTCTACCTGCTGTTCGTGGCCCTGATCCCGACCGTGCTGATCATGGCCCTCGGCCTCAACGCCAAGCTGCCGTTCGGCGGCACCACCATCCTGATCATCGCAGGCGTCGGCCTCGACACCCTGCGCCAGGCCAAGGCCCAGACCGAACAGTTCCAGTACACCGGCTTCCTGCTTGAGAACGTGGAGTCCGGAACTAAATCCTTACCGTCCACGGTAGGCGGCAGCCATGAGTGACTGGCGCAAATCAGCCGCATGCGCCGGCTATGATCCGACACTCTGGTTTCCCGGCAACAGTCAGCTCATGCGAAGAGAAGCAATCCACATCTGCCACACCTGCCCCGTGATGATGCAATGCCGCAAATATGCGGAAACAAACATTGACACTCCCGTGGTTGAAACCACGGGATTCCTGCGAACTGGGCTTGCTTGCACTCGGGCGTTAGGTCAGACTGCAGAGGCTTCCCATTTTTAACAGGCTATCCCCGATTGTCGGTCGGTTCTTTTTTCCGTTATTGGTTTTCCTGACCGATACGTATCGCTTCGTCCCGGATGTTCAACGCGGCGTTCACGTCCCTGTCATGTCTGCTGTGGCAGTTTTCGCAGGTCCATTCGCGTTCGGACAGCCGCAATCCCTTGTACTTGTGCCCGCAGTCATGGCAGAGTTTGGAACTCGGGTAGAACCTGTCCACTTGGACGAACGCGCGCCCGTACCATTCCGCCTTGTAGGAGAGCTTGTCCACGAGGCCGCTCCACCCGTCGCGGAGTATGGAACGGTTCATCGCGCGTTTGCGCGACTGGCCGTTGCGCATAGGCTTGCCGTCCGCGTCCAGCCTTTTGCGTGCCTTCCGCGTCATGTTCCGCACCATCAGGGTCTCCATGCCGATGAATTGGTTCTCTTCTATCAGCCTGTGGGACAGTTGGTGCTGGAAGTTGTCGCGGTAGTGGCGGAGCTTGGCGTACGCCTTGGCTACGATCGCCCTCTGCTTGCGGTGGTTGTTCGACCCTTTCGTTCGACGGGACAGTTTGCGCTGCTCCCATCTGACGTCCTCCTCCAATCGGCGCAGCCGGTTCGGATAGTCGATTTTCTCGCCGGTGGACAATGTGAGGAGATTCTTGACGCCCAAGTCGATGCCGATACGGCCTTCGGCCCGCATCTTCGGCTGGATGTCCACGTTGAACAGGAGCACGAGATAGTACGTCCGGTTCTCACGTTTCACCGTCCAGCTGGACAGGTTCTCGATTGGATATCGGAGCCGGTCTCGTTTGCGGATGCGCACCGAGCCGAGCTTCTTGGTCAACGGGTACCGGTTGCCGTCCATACGGCGTATCGGCATGGTATTGCGGAACGATTGGATGCTGTCGTTCCGTGAGGCGAAACGGGGACGATGCTTACCGTACCGGGCTTTGCGGAAATACGCCGACCTTGCCTTACGGAAGTCCATGATGGCGTTGCTCAACGCGTTCGACGGTATGGGACTGTCCCTGAGCCATCCGTTCGCGTTCTTCATGCCGGACACATTCGGATACTCGGGTTTCGGGTTCGTTTCCTTGTCGTACGTGTTGAACGCCTCGACCTGCTGGTTGTAGGCGAAACGCCTGTCGCCGAAGCATCGTTCCAACAATGAGGCTTGGGTCTTGGACGGCGTGAACGGTATGCGCTGCGCCACCTTGCGCATGGTCATTGTGATTCACGCTCCTTCGACCGTTGGTCGTCGATGTATTTGGCCACCGCCCGCTCGTTGACCGAGCCGATGCTTTCCGCG
>ENA-OQES01000190-OQES01000190.1-human-gut-metagenome-genome-assembly--contig:-NODE-190-length-26523-cov-9.315540_pt1 | contig 26523 bp, 28 predicted proteins | sample MGYA00242798_ERZ504641 | MGnify/ENA primary metagenome ERZ504641 (study PRJEB26092, sample SAMD00036327) | human gut metagenome | host: Homo sapiens | study: EMG produced TPA metagenomics assembly of...
CTACGCCCCCGTGCGAAGAAGTACTATACGGGAACTCGGACGGCGATGCAGGACATTTTTGAAAACTTTCCGGGGGCGCGGGCGGCCTTGATTATCGACTTTATCCGAACACCTCCCACATTCATCCGTACATGTACGGATGAATGTGGGAACCCGATACCCTGAGGGCCGGATCGGCCGGCCCCGGGAGATCGGAGGACGGCATGTGCCGGAAAGAAGAAAAGCGGGGCTCCGGGCGGCGGAGTCGCGCGGGCCGCGACGGCGGCGACCAGCGCCCGCGGGGCCGATGCGGCGCGCGCCCGGGCGTCTGGGCCCCTCGATGCCCGACTAAGTCCGCGGGCGCGCCCCGCGGGCGGGCGGCGCTGCCGCCCTCCTTTCCAGCGCCCTCAGGACATCTCGAGTTCCGCCGTCCGCCGCTTTTCGTTCTCGGAGTGCGGTCCGCCATGCGCCGGGCTGCTATTCCACCGACGACGGTCCCATTATTGGGTCCGATCACGCTTTCGTCCACTCGGCCATTTCAATACCATGCCGGATTACGGGGCTGACCGGGGACCACCGAGCATGTCGGAATTAGTGGAAACAAAACAGCAGGTAGAAGGCTTGTGCATTTAGTTAAATGAAGGGCATGGACGGCCGGTCTGGGCTGAGCTCCGTAATCCTGCATGGTTTTGAAATGGGACCGGTTTACTAACATGCAAATATGGTCGTTTAAATGCCTTGTCGCAGCTAATTTCCGATTTCTAACCAGTTGCACAAAACATTTGCTCGCAGTCGCGTCTCGGCGGACTTCATTGCTTCAGTTTTGGCTTTATAGCGAATCCCTAAACGGTCGCAGACGCTTCTGACTATGGTATCTAGCTGCTTTGAATCGTTGAGCATATCGTGAGTCACCAAGAATACATCGAATCCCATGCTCTGCAACGCAGTCATGCGCTCCGCATCGTGGTCAAGTATTGCACCCGAGCCATGAATGACTTCACCTTGGATTTCGATAATTGCACCTTTCATAAGAATCGGATTTACGATCACGATATCGCCGTAGCAGACCTTTTGACCTGCAATGCTTTGCGCCGAAATGGAAAGTGGGGTCAAGTCGTTGGCATAAACGTTCGTGAAGCCCGCGCCGCCAAGACGCCGCGGACGGTTTAGAAGCAAGATTCCTGCAACCTCGAGCGGAGACGCGGCAATGCCGATAACCTGCTGAGCGGCATCATAGAACTGCTTTCCCCACATTTGACTTTTGACCTTGTCGGCGAATTGATGCAAGTCGCTTAATTCGATGAGTGGCTTTCTCATCCAGAGAGAGGTTCCTTTAAGCTTCGTAACCTTTCTACTATCCTCATGCCGGTCCGTTTGCCCTTCGTTTTCCGAGGCCTTTACGGTTACACGGGCATAAACCCGTTTCCAAGGTGCCTCGTCTTCGCCTTCATCAAGTTCGAATAGATCTTGCGTACTGCTCTGGTGAATCTCTTTTGCCGCCATTTTTAATTGTATTTCGGCAGCAGGGGTCGGATCGAAAACAGAAAACCAGCCGCAAAGTTCGTACATAGCGAGTACGAGATCTATTTGGGACACAAAGCGTGTCATGGTAAATAACGTGTTAAGTGGATTGGTGACGCTAAAACCTACATGAGTATCGATCGTGGTGCCAACATCCGATTCCCCTTCCCAGCGAATAGTGGAGCGTAGGCCCGAGTGGTGATTGCAACAACCTGGTGAGGCAACGGCGATGATGGGAGTCTTAAGAACATCGGTTACGAAGGGTGAATGGGCTAGAGCTCGCCAGCCGTCTTCCGGGCTTGGCAATCGCGGGTAGAGGTCGCGCACCTGGGGCGGGCAGCGCCAGTAGCGGAACGCGGTGTTTGCACAAATGATCTCGTCCATGTTGGTCTCCCCTAGTGTCGGGCGTGAGCCATGCGGCTTGCGAGTCCGATTATCTAGGTGCGGATCATGCGGGTAAGTACCGGAAGCTGACCAAATACTGACCAAAAGCTTGACGGGTTTTGCTAAATAGTTGAAGTGTGCAGTAAAACCGCAGGTGCTTGCTCAAAGCTTGAGGGTCCCTGCCTCCATAATTGCTCGCTAATTGAGTGAATAATTCAACGAATGAACGTAATCATTTTGGGGAAAACGTTCGATGACGTCGGCAAGGTGGATATGCATTGAAAACTTGACGACGCCAACAGATGGCCAAGGATTGGCCGCGAATTTAAAATCGAAGGCAAAAAGTTCTTGGAAAACCGGGCGCAGCTATGTTAGTATCTCTTTTGCCGAAAGGCGACGGGCGATTGGCTCAGGGGTAGAGCATATCCTTCACACGGATGGGGTCACAAGTTCGAATCTTGTATCGCCCACCATCTAAAGATCAGGTCAGAGGTTTAGAGCCTTTGACCTTTTTTATTTTTGAAACTAAGAGTGATTCTAAAAATAAATTTGTGCTATCAGAATCGCTATTCTTGGCAAGAGTATATGCAAGGTTGCCAGACGAGGTCTTCGATACTGCAGTGTAAGGTTTTTGCGAGTACTAATGCCGAGGATACCGAGTTCTCATAGCGTCCAGTTCATCACTCCGCCCGCTGTCCTAAATAAACTCCCCAGTCTTTAGGTCAACGAAGTCCGCGAGCTTAATCTTTCCGGAGAAGCCGCTCCCCTTGTACTTTCCCGCATAGGTCTTAGAGTCGAACTTGAACGAAGTGTTATACAGCTTGCCGCTCTTTGTCTTCCTGACCAGCCCGTTATCCAGCATGTAGCTCAGTACCCTCTTATGGCCTTCTCTATCGTTGCCGTTTAGGTAAAAGCAACAGACACCTTGTTTCGAGCCCGTCGCGATGAGCGTTTCGGGATTCGAGTATTTGGCCTCTACGACGACGCCATCAAGAACTGCGGTTCCGACAATGTCGTCCATGAGGGCGGTTTTGAATGGAGAGAAGAAGAACATCCATTTGCCGCATTGGACGGGATCTATGTCGTGGATTCGTTCCTTATTGATAAACCAGATCCATGAGAACGATTTGACTCTGGCAATCGAGCCGGATTCGTTAAGAAGCGTTTCTTCGACGGACGGCGTTAATTCCTCGTTGTTGCCTGTGTTATTTGAGCTTGCCATTTCATTTATCCTAACATTCGCCCTTAATAAAGCCCCTCATCAGCAGTCTCGAGTGCTTGTATCGCTGCACGTTTGAGCTCATTGAGATTTTCATAGCCGCTTCCCGACAGCGGGACTATGCGCACGTTGAATGAGTCGCCGTATTTATAGTCGGCAAACACATCGCAATTGCCCCTACCGAGAAACTGTATGGCCGCCCGGTCAATCGCTTTTTCGCTTTGGCCTACGTATTACAGATCTTTGGTTACATTATGAACAATGAAGATGCCAGTAATTTCGCCTTGCTGTGTCAGGGCCTTTCGCTGAGCCATAAACTCTTCGGCGCTTGCGACGATTTGAGGATCATCTTCTAGGAGCGATTGGCGTAGTTTAAGAAGTGCTTCTTGCTGCTTCGAAGCGATCAAGATAATTAGGAGACCATCCAAAAACAAGAATAAGCCGAAAATATCATGGGGAAAGACGGCATGCGATTTACTCCAACGCTGAGCAGCCAAGCTATAAATGGGCTGTCAAGGGTAATTATTAGCCCGCTAACGCAAATGACCTTTCCTGCCTGAATTTGCCTTCTTGGAGGGGCCGATGCGACGGTTTTGATTTGATAGTACTTCCTCATGGTATGACTCCAGTGAAATAGGCAATTGGGTCCAAATGATGCTTTATAAACGGCAGTATTTGAATTGCAATTATCTAATCGCTCTGCCAGATGGGGTGTAAGGCTCACCATCGGTAACAGATCGAGAGGCAGTCGAGCTGAACAAAATAGTGCCGTCGCAGCGATGGCTGATGCGGCACCAATCTCTAAGAAATTGATTTAGTGGAAGGCTAAAGACTTCTGCAATAGCTGCTTCACCTCTCCCTTGGTCTAGCTTTAACGGGACCTTAGCAGCGATATGCGGTAGCCAGGAGCGCTGTTCCTAGAATGAAGAGCGTTAAGGGCGCGACGATCCAGTTGTTGTCGCCGGTCTTGGGGAGTGTCGCAGTGGTTGCGGTTGCGGTCTTGGGCCTGGAGGTCTTGGTCACCGTAGTCTTGGTCGTTGTGTTTGTCTTGGGCATCGTAGCCGTTAAGCTCCAAGTGGTCGGCATCGGTCCAGGCCCAGTCGGAGCCCGATACACTGCGAGCCGGACCCCGGCTGTCAATCAGAGAAAGGAAGGGACGCTTTGTGGCCTTCACATAGCGTCCCCTCCTCAAGTTATTGTGTGAATGTGATTTAAGCATACGGCGGAGCCTGAATCCACTATGCTCCAACTAGGCTACAAATCATAATTCTGCAACGTAGAATACTTGATAAGCGATTGATAGCGCGGATGTCCCGATCGAACAGCCCGCTTGTAAAGCTTGATATATTTTTCAAATCCCTTTTGAACTGCGAATTCATTTCCGCGGAGAGCTTCATATTCGTTCTGGCGCAAGTGTGGACGCACCTGTTGATCTATATATTCTGGCCTGTCTACAACAACGGCTTTCGAATAATCAATCCCGCATTTGTTTTCGGCATCGGTAAAGAATGCGTGCCCATGGCGAATATGCGAGCGAAAAGGTATGGCCCACGTATGACCTTCGATTTTGACCAAAAAGACAATGTAAGGACGATTTTGCTTTTGTTCCATCTCTTTGAACGGCGGGTTTGGATGATCTTGGTAAAACGAGTTTGTCAAAAAGACGATTTTAGAATTCATGCAGACCCTCCGAAAAAGAAAATGCCTCCAACCCAAAGAGATTGAAGGCATCTTCTCAGTGGGCTTTCTTTTGATTCCGTTGGTCGCGCCCTACGACCAAAATCTTCTCAGTGGGCTTTCTTTTGATTCCGTTGGTCGCGCCCTACGACCAATTTCTGATTTAAGTATACCCAAGCAACGGAGGAAATGATTGGGATTTCGAAATATGAAGGATTAAATTAGGCCTGAATTAGGCCGCTCAATCTTGACCGTACATATCTAGAAATCCAGATTCACCTAGACAATTAACTTGTATTCGCGCCCAATCGTACTTATCACAAACAGAAGTATCCATACAAGCCCCCATTGACCTTAGCTTTCGCTAACAAGCAGCTCGGCATCAACTCAGTTTTGCCTCGTCGTCGGCGTCGAGCCCTTCGGCCTTCTTGGCGATATCAGCCAGACCCGGATTCATCTTTTCGCAAGCGCCGTCCACGATCTTCTTCAAGCTTTCAAAGAAAGAGAAGGCTTTGCGATCCTGTTTAAGTTCAGTCGTGGGCTCGAGGGAAATCGTCGTAGGTTCGTCGATTCCAGCGAAAAGGGCCGAGTACAACTTCCCTACGTTCAGCTTCGGGTCTTCGACATCAATGGAAAAGCCGTCAACACCCTCGATCGCGATCTTCCCATCCTTCAGCCCGACCTTATATGCCTTCTGAGCCATAGCGTTTGAGTCGTTTCCTGACAACGTCAGCGCCTCCTTCAACGGTCTTGGCCACAAGGTCGAGCACCTTGTAGTCGTCGCATTCGTATTCCAAAGCCCCACTCTTCACGTCAATTATTCCATTTTTGTCGCGTGCGAGAACGATGACGTTATCGACATCGAGGTTTACGACAAAGAGCGGGTTGTGCGTAATCATCAGCACCTGCCGGTTGGCGCTCATCCTCTTAAAGGCGCCAAGGACGTGCTCCTTAATCGCTACTTGCGAGATTTGATCCTCCGGCTGGTCGATAATATAGATCCCTGGTTTAGCGTCCTCCTCCGCCAAAAGGTCGAAGTACAGGGTCCCGTACAGGCCAGGCGACGGTTCGGCGTCGATGCCTATGGACTTGTTGGTGATTTTCCTTCTCTCGGTTACGCGGTCAACCACCGCATGAAGCTTGTTGCGAATCTGATCGTAGCACGTCGTCATGGAGGGTTTTTCACCTGTTACGGCTGCAACAATTTCCTCCGTAGTTAGCTCGGTCTCGGACTGAATGCCATCCAGCAGAAGCGATAGCTTAGGCTTGTTAAACACCTCCCTAAAGACCTTATTGCAGTAGCTTATGTCGGTACTACCAGAAGTGAGCTCGGAGACAAATATGAATTTCCCCATAGGATTGGGAACCCTAATGTCAACAGGAACGGCATACTCGAGCTTCCTGTCGCGTCGTTTTGCGGCAAGCAACACTGCGTCGGCAATTTTCCCAGAGACATCGTCAAGAGTCGACGAATAATCATCGATAGTTTTCTGCTCGTCAGCCTTCCTCTTCGAAAGAACTCTGCGCTCCTCGCTCGCAGTGCCCTTGACTGCTCGGGTCTTCACGTCGTCGCGTTCATAGACTAGCCTATGCTTCTCGACAAGCTTGAGAAGCCTGGCCAACGCCTCCATTGCATCGGCATGGGCCTCGGCAGCCTCAAGCCCCATCTCTTTGAAAAGTCTCGAGTAATCTGCTCTGGCGGTGACAAGGTCGCTCCTGCAGGAGAGCAACTTGGAGCCGAGGTCATCGATGTCCTTAAAAGAGATCTTCTTCGAATATTGGGAGATGGTAAGCATCTCGGACTTTGGTAGGTCGCGCAAAACCACCTCATGCTTATCAAGTCGACGGAGCGCATCGTTGAAGCGCGCTTTCGACTCTAGGGCGACAACGCACTCGTCGAAGAAGCGCTTAAGCGAATCTTTGATAGAGTCGACATCAACATGGGATTGAAAATACTTACCAAAATAATCGTCTTGCCCCTGCCCCGAATGCAGCTCTTCGAGGGTTTTACGAACGCTGTCTTGATCGTCGAACTTGAACTCAGCCGCATCTGGGAGAAGAGTATCGACGCATATGCCCTCCTTCGCGCAATAGGCCTCGTATCCGTCGACCAACTTGGAATCGCCCACATGACGGCAACCGGTTATGCGGTGAATCATCATCGACTTGCCTATAGAGTTGTCGCCGATAATCGCATTGATTCCGGGCGAAAGCGGTATGTCAAAGCACTTGCCGTCAATTGAGAGTTCAAGCGAGTCGAGCTTCGAGGAGCTGGCGCTGAAGAACGAGCAGTCGCCGACCTTGATTCTCGAGGGGTCGGTGATTGCCATGAGCAGACCTTCGAAAGTTGGCAGGCATTTCAGGCTGGAGAATGAAATCTCACCGCCTTCTTTCCCTGGATATGTCGCCCAATCATGGCAATCGCTCCCGACAACAAACGGAACGGCATCTTTGGGATAGGTCTCGATGAGCCTCTTGATGTCGAGTTCTCGCCGCTTGTTGCGAATTTCGACCGCGTCGACAAACTCGGTCAAAATTACTTCGCTGGCGCAATTCGCGCCGAGACTGCTCACGTCCCGCTTCGCTTCCTGGCCGGCCGATTTTTCGTGTCCGATGAGGACGGCGTTGAGGCCGATGTCCCTCAGGACCTTGGCGAAACCGTCTTCGGTGAAAGCGCCATTATTGAGATCGTCGTAGCGCGGATTCCCGTTCTCATCACAGACGACCTCGGCGATGCCGTCAATCAGATCGGGGTGCCGGTCATCGAAAATGGCAACGATATGGACGACGGTCGGCTTCTTGCCATCGGCGCGAATCGATACGCTGAACTCAATACCAGGAAGCACTTTGTTTAGGCAGCCATCCCCCTCCCTCTCCTTCAAAGCGAAGTAAAGGTCTTTGTCAAAGCAATCGTGGTCAGTGATTGCGCACATGTTGATGCCATGAGCCTCCAAACCGCGAAGCAGCACGTTAACATGGTCTTTGTCGCAATCGGAAAGTTCCTTCTTGCCTTTGTCCTTTGTGACGACACTTGCAGCAGAATGGATATGCAGATCGATTCTGGATGGCTTAGTTACTATGCGTTCCAATTGCACCTCCTATGCTGTCAAGGCGAATTGCATATCGCCCAACGTTGATATCAGATGGCCCATTGCCCGTCTTGTGCGATGGGCCGGTTTATGATCCTCTCAAGCAAAACTCCTTCGTCCCTATGGTAATCCCATCCCTCGATGCGGGTTAGATACTTATCGGCTTCTAACCTCATTGCTGATAACCTCGATGACAGCGGCTTCCGCCCTTGATGACGACTTCATCCGACGGCTCCCCCAATGGTCTCCAGACAAGTGCGAATGCCACCCATGCGTCTCAGAATCTCTCAGCACCAAAAAGTGCAAGTTAGCGCCGGTCCGGAAGAAAGGTATTGGGGTGATCTTATTTTGAAGAAAGCTACTCGGCTCTATTCTCAGTGCGAAATCGCATATGGCTAGCACGTCAGATGTTGCATGCGCGAAAAGGGAAACGCCCCCTATCCGGAAGTGTTGCCCTCAAAGCTCCAACGGAGTTTTTGTATTGCAGCAAGATGCGTCGCGCCGCCTCAGCAGCGATATACGGCAGTCAGGAGCACTGTCCCCAGTAGGAAAAGCGCCACGGACGCGGCGATCCAGTTGCTGTCGCCGGCCTTGGGGAGTACCGCAGTGGTCGCGATGGCGGTCCTGGACTTGGACGGCGTGGACACCGTGGTCTTGGTTACTGTCGTTGCTGTCGTGGTTGTCGCGGCCGCGGGTTTCAGCGCTGGATTTGTCGTGGGCCCTGTGGTGGGCTCTCCAGCAGCGGGGCTTGCATCGGCGGGAGACTTGTCCGCGCTATCGCCCGGTACCTCGCCCCTGTCCGTCTCCCCCGCCGGAGGCGTGGCCACATCGGGCTCAACCACCACATGCGCAGCCACCGCACCGCCGGCATCCACCACGCTACCAGCACCAAAGGCTCCGCCGGCAGGCGCCACAAACCGCGCAGACACAAGTGACCCGCCCGTGCACGCAACGCCGCCGTCGGCTCCGGCCGCATCAAGCCACGAGGCGTCGACGGAAAGCCGACAGCCGGCCGCACCATCGCCAAGGCCCGCATCTTGCAGATACACGCCGTAGGCGCGCACGCCCGCTCCGGACCCGGCGCCCGCGGCAACGACGCGCCCGCCGCCGCGCACGGCGATGTCGCCTGCGATCACGCCGGCGACCGCCTCGTACGTGATATCGGCCCCGCTCGCCCGCGCATCGACGGTGCAGCCGTCCACCACGAGCGCCTGCGAGACGTGGATCCCGCACTGCGAGCCCGTCGCCGTCAGGGTCCCGGTGCCGCGAAGCGTCAGGTTGCCCCACACCTCCATGCCGCACAGCGTGATGTCCGCATCGGGCGCATGCGACTCCGTCACGGAGTTTTGCCCGGCAAGCGTCAGCACCAGGTCACCTTCGGCGCCGATGACCTCGCCCGCGTAGCCGTTAAGCTCCAGGTGGTCGGCATCGGTCCAGGCCCAGCCGGGGCCCGACACGCCCGGCTCGTAGTACGTCGCGCCCGCGATGATGAGGCTCTCCGCGCCCGTGGAATAAGAAGGCCCGCCCAGCAAAACGCATAGGCAGGCAATCGTCATTGCGCAGCAACATTTCCAACAAGATTGAGCAAATTGGATGCCATTAGGTTGAAATCCGAATGGTTTTGGTGGTTTCGATATTAAGGGAATTATCGGAACAGCTCATCATGGCTGCCAGTGCGTTCAAAGAAAGCTACCTCTTCGTTTGATGACCATATGACAAGCCAGTCGCCAGAGTTTGCTACGTGACATTCGTTTCGCCCTGCCCAGTTGCCGCTTAGCCGGTGCATATTATGACGTCGCTTTAATATGTCCATTGACTCATGTGTATTCTGTAGCACCAGGTCAATTAGCTTTTGAAGCTCAGATAAATCCATTTACGGCGCTTTGCGTTTTTTCTTTAAATCGCGGGAGAAGGCTGCAGAGAACTCTGCGGTTAACGTGCTCATTGCGCCATCGCCGCAGCGATCAGATCGGCGCCATTGTCAAAGCGTCCCTTTTTTTGCCAGATGCAAGAAAAGCGTCCCCCTCGCGAATGGCCTCAAGGCTTTCGACATTGGGCTCCTCAGGGGCAAAAGTCAACGGGATGCGATGGGTGTTGACCATTTGCTTGAAGAACGCGCGCGTCACGGACGACAAATCAAGTCCATAGTAATCAGCCACTTCCGCCGCCTCGCGTTTGAGGTCGTCGTCAACCCTGATGGTTAATGTTGAGCTTGCCATTTTTAGACCTTCCAATCGCGTGAGTGTACCCTTAGTATAACGCACATACAATAGTGGATTATGTAATTACAAGTAATTAACTATGCATATGAGTTGTATGGCACGTAAGAATTTGCATGCGCGAAAATAGCAACGCTCCCTTTTCAAGAAGCGTTGCCCTCAAAGCTTCAACGGAGTTCTTTTATTGCAGCTAGGCGCGTCGCGCGGTCTCAGCAGCGATATGCGGCAGCTAGAAGTACTGTACCTAGCGGGAAGAGCGCCACGGATGCTGCAATCCAGTTGCAGTCGCCGGTCTTGGGGAGTGCCGCAGTTGTCGCGGTGGCAGCCTTGGGCTTGGAGACTTTGGCGACCGTGGTCTTGGTTACTGTCGTTGCTGTCTTGGTTGTCGTGGCCGCGGGTTTCAGCGCGGGATTTGCCGTGGGCCCCGTGGTGGGCTCTTCGGCAGCGGGGTAAGCATCGGCGGGAGACTTGTCCGCGCTATCGCCAGGCATATCGACCTCGTCGGTCTCCCCTGCTGGAGCCGTGGCGCCCTCGGGTTCAACCACCACATGCGGTGCCACTGCACCGGAGGCATCCACCACGCCACTAGCACCAAAGGCCCCGCCGGCAGGCTTCGCAAACCGAGCGGACACAAGCGACCCGCCCGTGCACGCAACGCCGCCATCGGCGCCGGTCGCATCAAGCCACGAGGCGTCGACGGAAAGCCAACAGCCGGCCGCACCAGCGCCAAGGCCCGCATCTTGCAGATACACGCCGTAGGCGCGCACGCCCGCTCCAGACCCGGCGCCCGCGGCAACTACGCGTCCGCCGCCGCGCACGGCCATGTCGCCTGCGATCACGCCGGCCACCGCCTCGTCGGAAATATAGGCCCCGTCCGCCCGGGCATCGACGGTGCAGCCGTCCACCGCGAGCGCCTGCGAAACGTGGATCCCGCACTGCGAGCCCGTCGCCGTCAGGGTCTCGGTGCCGCGAAGCGTCAGGTTGCCCCACACCTCCATGCCGCACAGCGTGATGTCCGCATCGGGCGCATGCGACTCCGTCACGGAGTTTTGCCCGGCAAGCGTCAGCACCAGGTCGCCCTCGGCGCCGATGGCCTCGCCCGCGTAGCCGTTGAGCTCCAGGTGGTCGGCGTCGGTCCAGGCCCAGCCGCGGCCCGAAACGCCCGGCTCGTAGTACGTCGCGCCCGCGATGATGAGGCTCTCCGCGCCCGCGGCATAAGAAGACCCGCCCAGCAAAACGCATAGGCAGGCCATGGCAACGATCGCAATGTAATGACGGCTGGTGTGGGACTCGGCAGCAAACATACCCGCTCCGATCTTCGCAGAGCCAATAGAATGTGTACCAGAAAATGCCCTGGTAGCAGCAGTTATTAGTTTAGCGAGATCTAGCCGCAAACAAAGAAAATGCCTCTAAGCAGCGCCAATAATTAGGTGTAAATCGTTTTGCCAGTCGGTGAAAGGAGGAATTCGTATTGGGCGCGAGCACGTGAACCGCCACGTGCTCGCATGTTGCCTTTATGTGTTGCCGTCTCTCTCAAGACCAACTTGTACAGATCTCTCGTGGAGAATATGTCGGAAACGTCAGAGAGCCCGCCATTCCTCTAATGAGTCTTGATCGCATTTCTGATCAACTTATATAAGATGATGAGAGTGGGTTGACCCTCAGAACGTGCTCCTTTTTAAATCGCTAAATTAGTCTCCCGAAAGCCGTTTAACCATGAATTGCATTTTACGGCTTTTTATAATTACCTTGAAAAAGGAATGAACCGACTCGTCATCATTAATCCAGTAATTAAGCGTTTCAGTGTAAAAATCAAGAAAACGCTCGAGGTCATCTTCGACTTCGTAACAAATATCTTTATCGGGTTCTACGCGTACAGGATAAACGGGGCCAACATCTGCCGTAAACACACGGAATTTGTATTCATCACCGTAGATGTCAAAAGCATATCTATTAGTATCGTATAGGGAATTGGCATCCTTTTGTGAGAGCTGTTCCTTCTCAGCTTTTGTATTTTGTAAAGCTGATTTTAAAGTCTGGGCATATTCTTGTGAGATTAGCAGCGGCGAAGACTCGGCTATTTTAATTCGAGTAAATCTAGCATGCACCTTATTACTCGAGGCGGATTCCAAATCTCGTGCATATGAATCAATGATTGATATGAACGAGTCGGTAGTATTGATCTCGTTGCTAGTGAATAAATCTTCCCATAAATTCTCTGTACCCATGATCTATTCTCCAATCGCGATAAATAAAGGCAAATGGTCGCTTAAGGCTTTATTTGGTGAGTTATTGGCAATAAGAGATGTGTTACCAATGGAGCGAAGATAACGGTAGCGGAGTAATTTTTTTGGATAAATCGGGGCTTACGATGGCCTGATCGTAGCAATGCCAATAGTACGTGTCGGCACCGTTTGATCGATAAAATGATCCGCAGTTATCATTCGCCTCGGAAATAAACTCAATTGTAGGGTTATACATAAAAGGGAATTGGTGAAACGAGTACGTCTTCGTTTTTAGGCGGCATGCGACTTCCGAATATAGCGTTGCATTAAAGCTGGTCGCTTTAATCATTTCGTGATCGAAGGGCGATGCGTTGAAATCACCAATTATCACATTGGAGGCGTGCTCAAAACGCAGCTCTCTTTCGTTTAGTTCTTCCATTATTTCACGAGCCGCATATTCTCGACCACTGCCGTATGGATCAGATGATCTGTCGGGTAAATGAACTCCAACAATATTAATTAGTGACGATCCAAGAGAAAAAGTGCCGATCGAATAACGCTGCGCGTCCATGAACTCGAAGGCTCTGATATTTGATTTCACTAAAAAAACGTACTTTACCAGGAAATTCATTAAATCCTAAAAGTCTATATTTACCGTTTAGTTTAATTTGAAGCGATGCGAAGTCCATTTCTGATGCTTCTGCAAAAATTGCCACATCTACATTTTCGGTAATAATAAAACTAACAATAAGATCAGAAAGATCATGTTTGTTTATATTCCAAAAGAAAAATTTCATCGTGCAGGCAATCTTTAAGAATGAACTATATTTCTAGCGTTAGTTTTTTAATTCTAACAGTTTAGATAACAGGTGATGATTCGGGGACCGGAAGGTCCCCGAATGCCATGCTCTTCCCAACCAAACAGAGAATTTGCCCGAGCGCTCGCCCGGATCTTTGTTTAGCGACAATCCCTCCGGGTGGGCGCTCGGGCGGATGGGACAGATCCATATGGGAAGAGCGAACCCCTTTAGGGCGCTCGTGGCGTGCCTCGCCGCCGAGGAGTTCCTGCCGCTCAGGAAAGCCGTAGACGAGAGGCGCTGCCGCGAGGAGGTCGGTGTGGGCACGCTCGCCGAGGCCGCCGCGGCCTATGGGCCGGACCCGAAGTGCTCGGGTTGCGGCGCCTGGAGGGACGGCTCCACCGCCGCCGGCGTCCCGAGGTTCAGACTCCCTTACGGGCACCGTCCTCGAGCGCTGCCGAAAGCCGCTCCCCGCCCGGGTCTCCTTCATCAGGCCCATGTGCCTTAACGCCCCCGTCGAGTGCACGGCCGAGCTGCGCGGCGTCACCCACAAGACCGCCTTCGAATGGCGGCACCGCGTGCTCGCCACGGTATCAGGCTAACGGGACCGGATCGTGCTGCGCGACACCATCTGGGTGAACGAGATCCACATCAACGACACCGACCACTCCAAGGGCTACGGGCAGGCGCGCAAGCGCGGCCTGTCCCGCCAGGAGCTGTGCATCTGCGTCGCCATCGACGTCCACAAGAATCCCGTCGCGGTCGTCTGTGGCCACGGGAAGCCCAGCTCAGCGCGCGTGAAGAAGGCCATGGGCGGGAGGATAGCGCCTGGGGCGCTGCTGATTCACGGCCTGGAGAGGGCTTTCAACGCGCTGGTCAAGAACGACGGACTCGACAGTGAGGCCTACAGCGCGGACGTGAACGACCCGGTCTACCTGGAGCGAATGGAGATTGCGAACGACCTGTGCTCTTGGCTTAAGCGCTACGCTTGGCGCTTCACGGGGATGTCGCCCATGAACATGCAGGCCTACCTCGACTGGTACGTCTACCAGGCCAGGGACAGATGGGACCCGACCGCAAGGGTGGTGCGCCATATCCTGATGGCCGAAGCGACTTACCGGAGCTTGGGGTAGGTGCGGTAAGTCGCGTTATCTGAACCGTTGCATTACTAATCATCCCGTAATCCATCAATTCTCTCAGCGCCATATAGAGCCTGTTAGTTTTATTTGGTGCTGAATCGCACCTCGTATGTTTTGCTGACATAGAGTCTTGTATGAAGCTGCAAGAGCGTTTTCTTTTTCAAAGAGATCTTTTCGTTGTTTGGGCTCATGTAACTTTTCAGAAGCCTGTTCAAGCGTCCATTGATATTCCTTTGCACTCTGAGACATCTTATTCAATAGAATTTGATACTGATACATTGAAAACAAAAGGGATTGATAAGCTTCTATGAATTCGGCTATTGCGTCTCCACTCTTTCCTTTGAAGCAAAATCTCGCCTCCATGGCGAGCGATTTCATTTCATCGAGCTTTAAATGCAATTTAAGTTGAGGGTCGGCATCTAACACATGATTTAGTGAGGTTGAAATTGATTGCAAGTACGTGGTGTTAGTCAGCCATTCAAATAGTAGACCGATAGCCATTTGCGGCTCGTCATTATATTCCAGGTTCTTCGCGTTTTTTAGCGTAAACGCTCATGAGTTTATCGACGGTTATCCAAATAGTTAAACGTCGATTAAACAGAGACTGTTTATTACTGAGACGAGCTTGGTAACAAGAAATGAGCAACGCGATGATTGCCACAATCGCTGAGATGTACTCAGGTAGATTCGTTAGGTCCATTGTCTTCTCCGCCACTAAAATCAATTGGCATACTACAATTATCGTAATGCATTCAGGATTCTCTGATTCGGTATCCATATAGTGGGACTTTGCGAAAGGTTCTCCAACATGGAGCAATAAACGGTTGAATAGCATTGCTTATTTCAAAAGCAATAAACGATTCTCGGATTGGAATCCTGTGCAAATAAGGCCGGACTGCTTTGTTGCTAGTAAACAAAGCAGTCCGGCCTCAAAAATTGCCAGTATTACCAAATAAGATGACAAATGTCCCTATTTTTTTGATTGTCGTTACTCTTGTTGGCCTTTCTTAATTGAATCAGCAAGAGCGCTTGCAAAGAGATCTTGCATTTGTGGTGTTGCCATCATATTACCAACAAGGGAACCCATCAGCTGCTTGGTCATTTCGTTCTGCGCGTTGGAGTTCGCCAGCTCGAGGGAATATCTATGCACCGCTTCGAGTTTCTCCATCTCAAGCTTATGGGTCTCCTTTAAGTTGTCCAAATCAACTTCGTGCTGTTTCATGAGCTTTTCGATTTCATGCTCATTTGCTTCCTTGAGCGTTCGAATTTCCGAAGCGGATTTATTGTGGGCTACAAAATAAGAGCTGAAGCCGGAAATTATCGCGGCAAGTATCGAAACGATATACGGCGCAATAATCGATACATCCATAATCCTTTCCTAACACCAATTCCAAAATGCGCTAGCTCAGGTTTACCTTAATCTGTCCAAGTGCCCATTCAGCTCGTGCCGCAGCTTCATCGGCGTTATCGCCGCTGCATACGACATGTCCGATTCGGTCATTACTTGAGTGCGGCGTCTCAATAGAATCTCCGGGCTTAAGGTATAGCTCGATTTCCTCAAGGCCTTCAGTGTGGCAGAGATTATCCGCCACATCAATGGAGGATATCGTTCCAGCATGATCCGCAGTGATAAAGCGAATTGCCGACCCACGATGCGCCTTTACCTCAAAGTCAAACGGCAGTCCAAGAGCTGCGGCCACGGTCCCCTCAACAAAATCGAGACCGGTCGACAGTGGTACGAGTTTGGAAGTAATAAAATCGCCTCCAAGTCGTGCAGCCATCTCGATAACCTTCGGACCCTCGTCGGTGAGCATGATCTCCGTATGCGAAGGTCCAGTCACGATGCCGATGGCATCGATGGTCTTTTTCGCAACTTCGCGAATGGCTTCTTGAGCCTCGATTGGAAGTCTTGAGGGCTCAGAATGGCCAAGCTCGACAAAGAAGGGCGGCTCAGTTGTTAGCTTATCGGTGATGGTTAGAATGGTCGTCTTGCCATCAACCGTCATGCCTTCCACACTCACCTCCCGACCGGTGACTCGCTGCTCGACCATTACAGTTCCCTTACGGGAGAAGCTGCGGAAGAGGTCGAAGAGCTCAGTCGCTGACGTCGCGCGGTCCTCGGGAGTAATGAGCTTTACGCCGCGGCTAGCGGCGGAGTCCGCGGGTTTCGCGATGCAGTCGTAACCGACGCGCTCCAGGGCGCGTCCGAACTCATCAGCGCTGTTGCACACTTCGAACTCGGGCATGGGCACGCCGTGATCGGCGAGCCTTCTCCGCATGGCATCCTTTTGTGTGGCGCACACTGCGTCAGTTGATGATATGCCGGTGGGAAGCCCGAGCCTCTCGGAGACGACGGCCGCTACCCTTACGGGAGCGTCACTCGTAGATGTAATCACGAAGTCTGCCTGTTCCTCGCGAGCGAGTGCTTCCACAGCTTCGACGTCGAGCGTGCTCGTAAGCGATGAGACGTCGGCGACTTTAAAGCCCACCGCATCGGGGTCATAATCGGCACATACGACGCGGAATCCAAGCCTCTGTGCCGCCATGATGGCGGGTACCTGCAGCCTACTTCCGCCGAGCATCACTACTGTCCTGCGTTGATCTACGTTTGTCATAGCGAGAGTATCTCCTTAGCTATCTTATTTGCGCCGTAGCCGTCTACGAGAGCGTGTGCGCGAGTCGCGAGGGCTACGGCCCTGTCATGAGACGCGACGAGATCCTCGAGCCGATTAACGCTTTCAACTGCGGTGGCGTGCGGCTCGTTGCCCATGAGTCCGCAGTATTCCACAGCCCCTAGTTTCGCGAGAGACTCAGCGCTCTGCACCTGTTCCTCAACCATCGCAAAAGTTACAGAGGGAAGACCTGCAGCGAAAAGCTCGTACACCGTCGTGCCATTTGCAGAGACGGCGGCATCACATTGACCCATCAGCCCAGCCATATCAGTGACGGCGCGAAGCATCTTAACCCTAGAGCTTCTCGATTCAATGAGCTCAACCTTTGCAGCGACATCGTCAGAGACCATTCTGCCTACTACCGCTGTGAAGGTGATGTTGGAAAGACGCTTATCGGAAAGAGCCACACCTAAGAAAGTAGGGAGAAAGCCCTGAGGATCCGTGTTTCCCGTAGTCACGAGAACGTGTTCAATCTCGGCGCTGCATTCGCGATATGCACTGGCGAAGCATGGTCTAAGCGGTGCGTATTTGGGACCGAAAAGGAGTTTCGTCCCACGATCACCATATGTTTCCTCATAGAATGCCTCATCGATACAAGTCGAGTAATTAATGATAAGGGAAAGTTTGCCGAGATCTTCGTCTTTGCTGCCGAGATAGCATACCTTGGCGTGCTGAGCGAGGCAGTCGACGAATTCCCTAGACACCGAGTAGGTGTCAACAAGGACGATTGGAAGTTCGGCGTCGTCGCAGAGACGACAAAGCTCATCGGCCCCATCTCCGATATCTCTCCAGTTGGACCCGAGAACGGACGTTGCGAAGCCCCGGGACTCTATGAGCTGGACGGAGTTGCCATCCGAAAGGACGAATGAGACATCAGCGCCAAGGCCCGCGAGTGCGTCGGCCACGGAAAGGCAACGCATGACGTGGCCTCCCGCAATCACCGCGTTGGCGTCAGTGCGTATTAAGACTTTCCTTCGTGAAGTGTTCACCATTTTCATCTTACCAATTTCGTTTCTCATACATTATGAAACCCTCTTCTCGTCGACGAACTTCCCGCGTTCGTTGAATCCGTTCGAAAGAAGAGCCTTCGAGCTCTTGGGGTTCGATTTAAGTACGCTGGCTTTAATGCGAACCACGCCCTCGATAGAGAACGCTACGCGGCAGAGAAGGTTAACGATCTCCTTGGCGTAGCCCTTGCCACGCTGTAACTCATTCACAATGTAATACAAACACTCACAGGAATCGCCTTCGAAGTACTTAAGGACGGCGCTGCCGATAAAGAACTCGCCAACGCAAACCGCGAAGGAAACCTGTCTGTGGTCCACCAAGTCGTTCTCGAAATACCTGCGGTGCGCCCCAGGATTCGGCACTGCAGACCCAGTAAAATCGCCCGTATACCAGAGGTCCGAAACCCAATCATAGGTCCTCGCGACGTCATAGGAGACAAATCGCCAGAGCGAAACTCTGCCGAAGGGGAGCTGGATGTAGCATTCCATATGCATCCCGCCGCTTTTTCTAAGCACGAGGACTAAAAGAGAGGGTGCCCGGTGCGACCCCTAGTCTAGGAGACCCCCGCTCGGTTTATGGGTGGCATCAAACTGCGTGGGCATCACGCCTCTCTCCTCCTCAACCTTCCAGTCTGCCATCAAATCGCGGAAATCGGCAAAAGCAGGAGCATAGCCGAAATCGCACGCCGCGCGGGAGATGTCGAACGAGTAAGGCTGGATGCCGTTCGGCCTGGTTTCGTCGACGCAGACCTCGGAGGTGCCAGCGGCTCCCGAAAAGACGTCGGCTATCGCCTCAGCCTGCTCGCGGAGGGAAACCGCGCGCCCCGAGCCGATGTTGTATAGGCCAGAGGCTGACTCGCTTTCTCCCGCTTTTATAAATGCTTGCGCGACATCCTTGACGTAGACGATATCTCTGACCGCCGCGTCAGCATCGCCGAATACGGTTATGTCCTCGCCTACCTTCGCCTTGTCAACGAAAAGGCCAATGCCCGACTTCTTGACAGCGCCGTTGACCCTGAGCGAGCCGTGAGGACCACAGCCGTAAACTGGGGGGAGCCTGAAAACACAGTTTCTCATGCCGTACTGCTCGTTGTAGTAGAAAAGCAGGTCCGCGGAGGCATTCTTCGAGATAACGTAGGCGGCGTGGTCGCCGTCCAGCCTAAAGTTCCGCGGCCAGTCCTCGCGCACGGGCTCCGAAGCGCTCCAGCTGTTCTGGACGTCTGCGTAGGAAGTGGTGGAAACGATCCGGCGCACGCCGTTCTTGCGCGCCCACTCGAGGAGCAAGGCGGTCCCCAGGACGTTCGTCCTGATATATTCAGCGGCGTCGTCCTCAGCGGAAAGGTCGAAGGCCGAGTTTGCTGGCAGCCTTCCCGCCAGATGGGCGACGAAATCGAAGTCGGTGGGGAGGGCACCGATGCCAGATGGGTCATCGAGGTCGAGGGGTATGTACTCGACGCCAAGCTTTCGGTAGTGGTCCGTGAATCGCCGGTTCCTGCCCGTGCCGACTACTTCGTAACCAGCGTCGAGTAGTGCATCCACGACATAGGCACCAATGAAGCTCGAGGCGCCTATGACAAGACATTTCTTGGTCAAACCGTTCTCCTTTCCCTCAGCTCGCCCGCTACAAGCTCTCCAGATCGGCCTGGATGATGGGCTCTCCGAACTTAATGTCGCGCGGCGCTGCATGGCCGATCAGCTCATCCAGGTACTTGGGCGCCACTCCGTAGGCGGGTCTGATACTCCGAACATTCTCGTTGGTAAAAGCCTCGCCGCGCGCGATGTCCTTCACCGCGTAGAGGGAGCGACGGCCAGGAAGACCCTTCTCCTCCTTCTCAGTGCGCTCGTAGGTGACGTGGCCGATGGATGCCTTAGCGCGTCGAACGTCACGGATCATCGCCTTGAACTCGGCGGGCTCCATTGAGAACTCCGAGTCCACGGTCTTCTGCTCGCGGGAGATGCAGTAGTGCTTCTCTATGACGCTCGCTCCCAGCGTGGCCGCAGCCACGTCGACACCCCAGCCCATTGAGTGGTCAGAAAGGCCAACGGCGCACCCGAACCGGTCGCGCATGTCGGTCATGGTGGCAATGTTCATGTCCTCGTAGACGGCGGGGTACTCGCTCGTGCACTTCAGCAACACGATGCGGTCGTTGCCTACAGAGCGGCAGGCGTTAACGGCGTCGGCGATTTCGTCCGCGGTACCCATCCCGCAGGAAATGACCATAGGCTTGCCCTTTGAGGCGGTGTAACGGATAAGTGGCACGTCGACTAGCTCGGGCGAAGCAATCTTGTACATCTCGCAGCCGATGGACTCGAGGAAGTCAACGGAGGTCGGATCGAAGACGGAGGACAGGAAGTCCATGCCCAAGCGTTCGCACTCCTCTTTAATCTCGGCCTGCCATTCCCAGGGGGTGTGCGCCTCCTCATAGAGGTCGTAGAGCGTCCTACCCTCCCACAGCCCGCCAGGCGTCGTCTGGAAGTCGGGCGAGTCGCAGTCAATGGTAATAGTCTCGGCGGTGTAGGTTTGAAGCTTCAGACAATCCGCGCCTGCCTCAGCGGCGGAGCGGACGATTTCCATTGCCTTGTCGACGCTTCCGCCGTGGTTGCCGCTCATCTCAGCAATGAAGTAGACGTCGCCGCGCTTTATGGTCTCGAATAGTCTCATTGTCTAGTCCTCCTGGGTCATGGCTCGATATTTCTGCTCGGCCAGCTCCCAATCCTCGGGAGTGTCGATGTCCTGTACGAGCCTGCTGGGTATGCGAAGAAATCTCGTATTATTGGTGATGAAGCTGCCGGTCTCGTAGTAAGACGCGACCTTCGCGAAGTAAAACCTCCCGCAGTCGTGAACCATCTCGGGGAGGTCCTGGCTGCGGGTCTGTGCGTACTCAGGGAAGGCGTACTCGAGCGAGCCATCCTCCGCCACTTTGAAGCCACGCAGAGGCGGGAAGTCGAACGAGGTAACAGGAACTACAGAGGGCGCCCCCGCTTCGATCATCGCGGCAGCCTCCTTGAGCTCGGAAACCTGGACGAAAGGTGCCGTCGGGTACAGGCAGCACATTGTGTCGAACTCAGTCCCGCGTTTTTCGTATTCAGAGAGCACCTCGTGTAGCACGTCGGCTGTTGTTGCATAGTCGTTGCTCGTGGCCTCGCTACGCATGAAGGGCACCTCGGCCCCGTACTCCTTCGCCACATCGGCGATTTCGTCATCATCGGTGGAGACCATCACGACGTCGAAGATGGCACTCGCGACCGCAGCCTCTATCGAGTACGCCAGCATCGGCTTGCCGCAGAACTCTCGCACGTTCTTGCGAGGGATCCGCTTCGAGCCACCGCGGGCAGTAATGATGCAAACACTAGAGGGCATTATTTCGCACCCCTATTGGCACGGCACCACTCAACGACCTTGGTAACCGCGTCAACAACGAGTTGCGCATCCTCATTGGAGAGTCCGCAGTGCAGCGGAAGCGTTACACAGTGATCATAGTAATCCTCGGCATTAGGACAGTCGCCGCGGCCGTGGCCCAGGTCCTTGTAGTAAGGTAACAGGTAAACAGGCAGGTAGTGAACATTGACACCCAAGTTTTCAGCACGCAAAGCATCGAAGATCCAACGACGGTTTACGCCAAGTGCTTCCGTGTCAAACTTCAGGCAATATAGGTGGCGCACGGTATCTTCAGGAGAGGCATCCATTTGGGACTGTACCTCCGGGATCTTGGAGAACTGTTCGTTATAGAAGGCAACGAGCTCCTTGCGGCGAGAGCCAAACTGATTGAGTCGCTTCATCTGGCTTACGCCAAGAGATGCCTCAATGTCACTAATGCGGTAGTTGTAGCCCAAGACTAGCTGCTCATAGTACCAACCGCCCTGGTCCGTCTCGCGCATTAAATCGTGGTTGCGCGTAATGCCGTGTTTGGCGTAAAGCTCGATCATCTTACCCAGCTCGGGATCATTCGTTGCTACGGCACCGCCTTCACCAGTGGTGATGGTCTTTACTGGATGGAAGCTAAAAGTTGTGATATCGGCGATAGCGCCCACCGCACGGCCATTGTGGAACGTTCCCATTGCATGGGCTGCATCCTCAATGAAAGTCAGGCCGTTCTCGTCGCAAATCTTACGAATCTCGTCTGAGTTGACGTGAACGCCGCCAAAGTCTACGGCCACAATTGCTTTCGTTTTGGCGGAAAGCTTCTCACGGATTGAAGCTGGATCGATATTCCAGGTTTGCGGATCAATATCCGCAAACACAGGCGTAGCACCACAGTAGCGCACGCAGTTAGCCGATGCGGCGAAAGTGATAGGAGATACAATCACTTCATCACCGGGTTTAATGCCTGCGGCAAGACATGCTACGTGCAGAGCCGCAGTGCCGTTAGCCACGGCAGTTACAAATTTAGCCCCTGTGGCAGCCTTAATAGACTCTTCGAAGGCTTCGGTCGCGGGACCGCAGGTCAAGTAATCCCCCCGCAGGCAATCTTCCACTGCCTTAATGTCGTCCTCATTAATATCTTGGTGACCGTAACCTAAAACCTTGAGACTAGTGGGTTCACCACCGTTAATCGCGAGCTCCTTCATATCAAACCTCCTGTTGAACGGAACTATTAGTTTCTGATCGAAATCTTTAAATTCGGAGTTTTGCCGTAGACTACGGATCCGGCAGGCACATCCTCGTCCCTTACAACGGCGCCCTCTCCTATCAGGCAGCCGTCACCAATATGGGAATTGCCCAGCACCTTACTGCCAGCGCACATCTGCACATCACGCCCAAGAACCGGGTAAACCTCGTTAAGGTTGCCGACCGTACAACCCTGCGTGAACGAGAATCCCTCTCCGTAGGTCGCGCGCCCCATAAAGGAACCAGTCGGATGGTCAAAAGTAAAGGTATCTGGCATGTCCACCTCGTAATACAGGTCGCAACCAGAAACCGTTTTCATTTGGCCATAGATCTTGTCGCATACAACGCGTGCAGCCTCAGGATTATCCTTCTCCTCATGGAAAATGGTGTTAGCCGTCAGATACAGGAAAAGCATCCATTGGCAAGTATGTAACGGATCGAAGTAAGCCTCGCGCTTCCCCGCCGCGTTGAGCCTCCAGTAATACTTATTGTCATTAGCAGAGATGTTGCGCTCCAACCTCTCTAGCGTCCGCTCCATATGCTTAGTAATCAAGCGCTCATCATCAATAGATTTAAAGAAATTAGTGCCAATTTGGTTGAGCAACATGTCCTTAACATCGCGTAGCGGAAACCTATAAATCATCTTGCCCTCCTTTAGATGTGGCGAATACCAGCGAGCTCTTCACGTACGTATTCGGCGGTCATTATTTTCTTTACGGTGCCCTCAACATCCAGGCGATTGGTGTTGTGAGATGTATAGGCCTCATCGGTCATGGTTCTCACCTCTCCGGTGGCCTGCTTGTTGTCGTAGTTCAAGCCACGGATATCGGCTGCCACGCGATAATAGCCGCCCATATCCTCGGCACGCAGGCGCTCCTCGCGAGTCATGAGCGTCTCAAACAGTTTTTCTCCGTGTCGTGGGCCGATGATACTTGTGCCCGTATCGCCAAACAGCTGCTGGACAGCCTTCGCAAGATCGCCAATGGTGCTTGCATCTGCCTTCTGAATGAAAAGGTCACCTGGGTTGGCATGCTCGAATGCGAACTTAACAAGGTCAACAGCCTCATCAAGATTCATCAAAAATCGAGTCATGCTCGGATCCGTAATGGTGATGGGGTTGCCAGCGTGAATCTGCTCGATAAAGAGAGGAATAACAGAACCGCGAGAGCACATGACATTTCCGTAACGAGTACAGCACACCACCGTATCGCCTTTTTCTGCAGCTCTACGAGCATTGGCGAAGATCACGCTTTCCATAAGTGCTTTGGACTTTCCCATAGCGTTAATGGGATACGCGGCTTTATCAGTGGAGAGACAAACGACTCGCTTAACGCCTGCATCCGATGCAGCGTGAAGGACGTTATCCGTGCCCATGATGTTGGTGCGGACAGCCTCCATCGGGAAAAACTCGCAAGAAGGAACTTGCTTAAGGGCTGCTGCATGGAAGATATAGTCCACGCCATGCATGGCATCGCGCACGGATTGAATGTTACGTACATCGCCAATGTGGAATTTCACCTTAGCGAAATGGTCAGGATATCGAGCCTGAAGCTCGTGACGCATATCATCCTGCTTCTTCTCATCGCGGGAGAAAATACGAATCTCCCCCACATCGGAGGTCAGGAAATGCTTGAGGACGGTATTGCCGAAGGATCCCGTTCCTCCCGTAATCATTAAAGTTGACCCGTTGAATGTCGACATTGGATTGATACCTTTCTATCGTATTCGAATTGATAAGTAACCTAATAAAGAGTTGAGCTTCAGCTTCTCCTTGAAACAAACCCGCGCAAGAGTGACGCTGCCTCGGATAATTCACTGAACTTGAAGAGCTTTGCTCCTCCCAGGTAGACAGAAGCGAAAAGGATGCCCTGCAGAAACAATTCGGGAACGTAGCCCAACCCCAGAAGCTGAACAGCGAGCGATGCCGCAGCGGCAACGAGAGAGAGGAATAAGATTGGCAGAACGTCCTTGACCTGGTTCAAAGACGAATAGCCATGAAGGCGCTTTGCAGGTGTAGCGTCGACGAAGACGATCGAGATAACTCCAACGATGAAATTTGCCCAAGCCGTATGGTAAATATCGTGGGTGAGGGCGGCGGTGATCCATATGATGGCTCCTCCGCCCAAAACTTTAATAATTTGGAGACGCATATAAAGAGAGCTATCTCCCAGAGCCATGTACGCTCGTAGGTTTACAAGCTGAATCATCAAAATGGCATTAGAGATGCACGTCAGCTGAAAGATTGGAACACAAGCGAGCCATTTTTCTGTCAAGAGAATGGCAACTAGTGGCTTAGCAACTACGGCAGCCAGCAAAGATATGGGGGCGACGAGAAACGTACCGAGCGTGAGCCCGCGACGTATGGCGCCACGAAGTGCCTCAGAATCTCCTTTAATTGCTGAAAACATCGGAAATAATACGTTGGCGATGGAATTGCTCATCACCCCAATTGCGGCAGTGGGATACTTACGGCCTTGGCTGTACAGCCCGAGTTCGCTGGTTGAACAGGCACGACCGATTATCAACTCCGAGATGCCGGAGTAGATAACATTCAGAATTCCCGTAATGCAGATCTTCCAGCCATAACTAAATAACGACCACGCCTGAGCGACATCGAACGTAAATGCAGGTTTCCAGCTGATTTGCAGCCACATGACAATACAAATGAAAATGCTTTGAAGCAAAGACTGTAAGACTAGAGACCAAACGCCAAACCCAAAGAAAGCGAGCACCACGCCTCCGAAGCCCGAAATGAGCGCGGCTATTGTCGTGGCGGCGAAAATGCACCTAAAATTCATGTTTCGTTGGAGGTAGGAACGCTGAATAGAGTTTGCCGAGTTGAAAAAGACTATTACACCGAGCACTCGAAGATAAACCACGAGATCTGGCATATTATAGAAGACAGAGATTGTCGGCGACGTAAAGTACACCACGATATATAGAGCGGCTGCCAATCCGAGACTCAGCCACCAAGCGGTGGAATAAGAACGATCGTCGGCATCGCTCTTTTGAATAAGTGCCATCCCTAGACCGCTTTGGGCAATAGAATCGGTGATTTGAGTAACCACCAACAATATTGCCAAAATACCGAAGGCCTCAGGGGATAGCAATCGAGCAAGAATAATTTGAACGAAAAGTTGAATAGCCTTAGAGCCGCCCTGTTCAAGGAAACTCCAAAGGAATGTATTTGCTTTTCCAGACTTATTCGAAGAACTACTTGCCATACCGCCCTCCATATGTTAACCCACATTCGTTTTGCAAACGATGAATAAGCGAATCGATGCGGCATTGACCGTTGTCGATTTCTTGTTCCAAGAAGGACGTATAGGCTGGCATATATTTGGTCAAACTAAATTCAACCGTCAACCTCAGCAGCTCGTCAGGATTACTTGCGGTAGGCAACATTTCTTTGTATTCGGAAAAATAGCTGTCAAGAGACTCGTCAATAACAATATAGGGGGTTCCAAGACATGCGACGTCTAGCGCTGCAGTAGACTGCTCAATAAAGGCGAAATCAAAATCAATTGCTTCAATTTTCTCTTCCTTATATAGTTCAACATCACTCGTCGAAACGGCGTCGCGCAGTTCATTAATGGAAAACAGGGAGCCAGGATGCATTTTGATGAGCAGCTTGAAACCGAAGCGATTCTGAAGATTAAGGAGAGGTTCGATGCGATGAGAAATCTGTTCAGAGGTTTTCGAGCTGGAAAGAATGAGCAAGACACGTTTTGCGTCAGCAAAACTCTCAACATAATGCTTAGGTTCCAGTCTCATCAATTTTGAAAATTTATAAGTACCAGCGTCGACAGCTTTTTCTGAATTGACAAGAAAAGCGCTCTTTTTGCTCCAGGCAAAGAAATAGGCTCTGTTAGACCAAGTTTGACATAAAAACGATGTCACCGCGAGGCGGTACCCTTCAATTAACGTCGAAGGAGCGCCCATGGATGCAGACGACCTGGTCATCACCCTCAAGAAGAGCCTGGCGA
>ENA-OQES01000192-OQES01000192.1-human-gut-metagenome-genome-assembly--contig:-NODE-192-length-26484-cov-3.091019_pt1 | contig 26484 bp, 30 predicted proteins | sample MGYA00242798_ERZ504641 | MGnify/ENA primary metagenome ERZ504641 (study PRJEB26092, sample SAMD00036327) | human gut metagenome | host: Homo sapiens | study: EMG produced TPA metagenomics assembly of...
TACCGATATGGATCAGAAGTTCGCCACCCGCTTCTGTTGTGATACATACGGCATGACCTGTCTCGAAAATATTCGATACTTCTCCGTCGCATGGCGCTACGATTTTTCCATCTGCAGGCTCTACTGCAACGGTAGCTCCGAGCATCTCTGATGCGAATGTCTCATCTGCTACTTCTGCTAACGGAATCTGTGTTCCATTTACCGGGGCTTGTTAATGTCTCTTCTGTTGTAGCTGCTGTTGTGTCTGCTGCTGTATCGTCTGTTGCTACTGCGTCTGTTGTTTCCATATTTTCTACTGCTGCTGTCTCTGCTGCATCTGCGGTTGCTGCCTTTGGTTCTGCATCCTTATAGATCAGGAATGAGATCACGAATGCAACACCGACTGCGATCACCATCTCGATCAGGTACTGAAGCGGCTGGTTCAGGCAGAGCAGGATACCGAAGATACCTGTTACACCAGTCCCCTTAGCTCCGAGGTGCACCAGTGATGCATATAATGCCCCACATCCTCCACCGATACATCCGGCGATGAATGGTTTGAAGAATCTTAAGTTTACACCAAAGATTGCAGGTTCTGTAATTCCCATAAATGCACTGAGTGATGATGGAAGCGCCAGAGATTTGATCTTCTTATCTTTAGACTTAATACCTACTGCAAGTGCTGCAGCTCCCTGTGCTACGTTGGCTGCACTTGCAAGTGGAAGCCAGTATGTAACACCGTATTTTGCAAGCTGTCCGATGTCAATGGCTGTATACATCTGATGAATACCGGTTACTACGGTTGGTGCATATAAACCTCCCATGATCAGACTTCCGATTCCGAGAGGAAGCGTTAGCATCCACTGGATTGCTCCGAGAATTGCATTTTTCAGCCCATACGAAGATCGGTCCTACAATTGATAATGTAAGATAACCTGTTACAAATACGCTGACCAGAGGTGTTACGAACAAGTCAAGAACTTCCGGAACGATCTTATGTAACTTCTTCTCGATCACTGCCAGAATCCATACGGCGATGATAACCGGAATGACGTGTCCCTGATATCCGACCATGTCAATCTTGAACAGTCCGAAGAATACGCTCTGTGTCTGCTGTACACCCTCTGTTGCTACAGTATAAGCGTTCTGCAGTGACGGATGGATCATGATCATACCGATAACTGCACCAAGATACTGGTTCGCACCGAATGCTTTTGCAGCTGAGAATGCGATCAGGATCTGCAGGAATGTGTAAGCAATGTTACTGAACAGATTCGCAAATACATAAATCGAACTGTGTGTATTAATATGGAGGAATCCGTTGCTATTCATAAAATCAAGTGAGTTCATGATTCCCATTAAGAAACCGCTGGCTACGATGGCCGGAATAATCGGTACGAAGATATCACCAAGCAGCTTGATCGCACGCATGAACCAGTTCTGCTTCTCTGCAGCTGCCTCTTTTGCCTCTGCTTTCGAGCTTGCCGTGATACCTGCAATGTCGATGAACTCGGCAAATACTTTATTTACCGTACCGGTTCCGAGGATAATCTGAAGCTGTCCCGATGCTTCGAAGACTCCTTTTACCCCATCTACATTTTTCAAGTGCTTCTTTACTTACTTTCTTATTATCTGCAATGACAAGACGAAGTCTCGTTGCACAATGTGCTGCAGATGCAATGTTCTTACTTCCGCCGACATGATCCAGGATGTCCTGTGCGGTCTTTCTGTAATCCATATTAACTCTCCTTCCTCGTTCTATGTGTAATCGTTTTCACATCTTGTGATTTTATAATAAGAAAAAAATGCCATTTGTAAAGATGGCATTTTTACTGATATTTGCTATTCGATTTTGTGCGGTTTGCACGAATTCTGTTGTTTTTGACTGATTCGGAATCTATTTACACATTTTGCACACTGATTTTCTGCTCCGGCATCTCTTAGTCTTCTATATTTTCTTCCGGATCATCAATGTTAGCGAGCCGGAATCCAAGTTTGATCTCTACCGGAATGCTTTCATCCCTTTCTATTACATCCAACAGGAGTTCTGCGCCCCTGATTCCACTGGTCTTATAGCCAAAATGCACTGTTGGTATTCCACCTGTTACCGCCTTTAAAAGCTGATTATCGCCAAATCCGGTAACCTGAATCGATGTATTTTCTAATATATAACGGAATCTGGATCCTGTGTCTTCTACATTCTTCGGAATCTGACTTCCGGCATAAGTATGAATCGCTTCGATTGCCCCGGCTGCGATTGTATCAGTGGCGCATGATATGATATCGATGTCATGTTTTTGCATTCAATAATTCCAGAACCTTTTCATATCCGGATTCTGTCGTGAACTCCGCCACCTTATAATATCCGTCTTTTAATTCTTTTCCCGACCTTTTCAGACCTTCCCGGAATCCATCTTCTCTGGCCGCTCCAGCTGCTTTATCTTCTCTTGATACTCCGATATATGCAATCTCTTTCCGGCTCTTTGCCGCAACCGCACATCCCATGGCCTCCCCTGCGCCGTAATCATCATGATAAATACAGTTCGCATATTTCGTATGCTGACCAATCACAACCACCGGTACTTTCGATTCTTTCAGAAATCTCCGGTGTTCCGCCGTGATCATCGTTCCCACAAGAATAATCCCGTCTACCGGATAATTCTCGAACAGACGCATATACTCTATTTCCTTCGCCGGTGTATTATCCGTTCCGGCAAGCAGCATCTGGTAATTCCGCTCCGAAAGAACCTTTTCGATTCCTGCCGTGATCCGGCTGATGGATTCTGAATTAATCTTTGGTACAACCACCCCGATCAGACACGCTTTCTTGGTTCTAAGCATACGCGCCTGCGCCGATGGCTGATAGCCGGTCTCATCAATTACTTTCTTAATCTGTTCTTTCTTCTCGTCACTGACGTATCCGCCGTTCAGGTATCTCGACACCGCTGCGCTGGATACTCCTGCCAGTTTGGCAATTTCTTTAATCGTCATACGCTGTTACTCCCTCTGTTCTTCTTCACTGCAGAATATTATAGCACATTCCTTCTACAGATTTTCTCCATTCTTACTGATTAGTATTTATCTGTATTATAACTGAAAAAGCCCGCCTAAGCGAGCTTTTTGCCAGATTGCGTATTAACCTTCAAACTGACTATGGTATAACTTATGGTAAAATCCACCTTTTTTCAGCAATTCTTCATGATTGCCCTGCTCGATGATCTTACCGTCTTTCATAACTAAGATTAACGAAGCATTCCGTATCGTCGAAAGTCTGTGTGCCACGATAAAGCTTGTTCTTCCTTTCATCAGCTTATCGAATGCTTCCTGTACCTGCAGTTCGGTACGGGTATCGATACTTGATGTCGCCTCATCCAGGATCAACATCGGCGGCAGACAGAGCATGACTCTTGTGATACACAGAAGCTGCTTCTGACCCTGGCTGATACTGTCTTCATGAAGCACCGTGTCCAGACCTTTTGGAAGTCTCCGGATGAATTCCCAGCTTCTTGCTTCCTTCGCTGCACGAATGATCTCTTCATCGGTTGCATCCGGTTTTCCAAAGCAGATGTTGTCTCTTACGGTTCCGCTCTTGATCCAGGTATCCTGCAACACCATACCAAAGCTGCTTCTAAGGGCATGTCTGGATACCTCCCGGATGTCCTTTCCATCCACCAGGATCTTTCCTTCATCTACATCATAGAAGCGCATCAGCAGGTTGATAAATGTCGTCTTACCGCATCCTGTCGGACCAACGATTGCAATACGCATACCCGGTTTTACATCCAGATTGAAGTTCTCGATCAGTTCTTTTTCTTTATCATAACTAAATGCCACATCGTCGATTGTAACATTGCCATCAACTTTAGCAAATGCTCCTTCCGCATCCAATGTCTCTTCTTTCTGCTCTAACAGATCAAAGATACGGTCCGCACATGCCAGCGCATTCTGCATCTCAGTGACTACCGAACTGATATCGTTGAACGGCTTCATATACTGGTTCGCATACGCTAACAGTACAGAAAGTCCTCCGACCGTCAGCGTGCCGCCCGGTATCAGAAATGCTCCAAGTAAAGCTACTCCAGCGTAAATGATATTATTGACGAATCGTGTGGACGGGTTCGTTAAACTGCTGTAGAACACTGCTTTCTGGCTGTAGTTCTGCAGTTCTTTATTGATTTCATCAAATCTTCTGGATGATTCTTTCTCGTACCCAAATGCTTTTACTACTTTCTGTCCGCCGATCATTTCTTCAATCAGTGCGGTTTGCCGTCCTCTGGTCTCACTCTGCTTCCGGAACATCGTATAAGATCTGGAAGAAATGAATTTCGCCACTACGAAACTAAATGGTGTCAGTACGATCACCAGCAGTGTTACCCACACATTCTTAGAGAACATGAAAATCAGTGTCACAACGATCGTCACGATTCCTGAAAATAACTGTGTAAATCCCAACAACAGACCATCGGATAAGATATCTGTATCTGCAATGACACGGCTTACAATATCTCCGGTGCTGTGCTGATCCAGATAAGACAACGGCAGTACCTGGATATGACGGATTGCCTGTGAACGGATATCCTGCACGATCCGGTAAGTCATCCGGTTGTTCAACAGATTCATGAACCACGTAGCAAATGCTGATATCACGATAAAAACTCAGAATCTGCTTCAGATAATACCACATCATATCAAAGTTCACCTGATGTGCCGATACAACTTCATCAATTGCATCACCGAATAAAACCGGCACATATAACTGCAATACTACAGAGATTGCAGCAAAGATTACACTGAATACAAGGAAAAGTCTTATACTTTCCTATGAGCTTTAATAATTTCTTCATTACTCTGCCGCTCCTTTCTCTGCCTTCTCTGTCATTTTATCCGCTTTGTCCAAATCTTTTCCGGTTTCCTTTGAAGATTTAACTGCAGCCGGACGTTCTTCCGGGAACTGTGAATAATAGATCTCCTGATAGGTCTCGCAAGTCTCCATCAGTTCTTCATGGGTTCCCTGTCCTGCCAGCTCACCGTCCTCCATAACCAGGATCTTGTCTGCCTGACGGATACCGGAAATTCTCTGAGATACCAGGAAGGTTGTCACATTGCCTTCCAGTTCACCGATTGCTTTACGAAGCGCTGCGTCTGTCGCAAAATCCAGCGCACTTAAGCTGTCGTCCAGAATCAATATCTCAGGCTTGCTGACCAGTGCACGTGCGATCGTCAGACGCTGCTTCTGTCCGCCGGACAGGTTACGTCCGTTCTGTTCTACTTCAAAATCAAGCTTTCCAGGCTTAGCTTCTACAACATCTTTTGCCTGAGCGATTGTGATTGCTTTCCACAGATCTTCATCTGAAGCCTGATCATTGCCCCACTTCAGATTGTCGCGGATACTTCCTTTGAACAGGATGGAACGTTGCTGTACCACTCCGATCTCACTGCAAAGTTCTCCCTGCGGATAGTCCTTTGCATTGATACCATTTACTTTTACCGTTCCTTCCTGTGGATCATAGAATCTCGGGATCAGGCTGACCAGTGTACTCTTACCACTTCCGGTTCCTCCGATGATTCCGATCGTCTGTCCTTTCTTCGCACGGAAGGTGATGTCCGATAAGCTGGATGCTCCGGCACCTTCGTATGTGAAGGTGACGTGGTTGAATTCAACTGCCAGATTACTGTCGGCCTGTTCATTCTCGCCGTCTGTCCCATATTTTCTTTGATCAACATTTATCTGTTCATTCTTCATCTGCTCAGCCGCCACTTTGTATTCCATGCTGGACTTCACATCCAGAATACCGGCCACACGGTCTGCGCAAGCCATTGATTTGTTCAACGTAATGATCAGGGATGCCAGCTTGATCAGTTCTACGATAATCTGTGCCATATAGTTATACAGCGCTACTACCTGTCCCTGCTGCAAATTCCCGATATTGACCTGCACTCCGGCACGCGCGATCAGTAACACAGTTGCTCCGTTAATCAATACATACGTGAGCGGATTCAGAAGGGCAGAAATTCTTCCTACGAACTCATTCAATCTTGTAAGTTCTCTGTTTCCTTCTTCGAATTCTTCCACCGACTGTTCTTCCCTGCAGAATGCACGGATGACACGGACACCTGTCAGATTCTCTCTCGTAAGTCCTGTCACACGGTCCAGACCTGCCTGTACTTTCTTGAACAGCGGAATACTGATCAGCATAATCGAAAATACAACGACAAACAGGATCGGTACTGTCACTACAAAGATCAGTGCACAGCGTACATTGATGGTAAATGCCATCACCATCGCACCGATTACGACAAACGGACTTCTAAGTAACAGACGCAGTCCCATGTTAATTCCGTTCTGCACCTGGTTCACATCGTCCGTCAGTCTCGTGATCAGTGTGTCTGTTCCGAGCGTATCCAGTTCTGTAAATGACAATCCCTGGATATGGTCGAACATTGCCTGTCTGACGCTGGTCGCAAATCCAACACTTGCCTTTGCGGCAAAGAACTGTGCGGTAAAACTGCACAACAGTCCGACTGCTGCCATGAGCAGTAACACGAAAAACCATTTCCACAATATATCCATGGTCATTCTTCGCAACGCCCACATCAATAATCTGAGCTATCACAACAGGAACCATAAGGTCGAACACGACTTCCAATAATTTGAATAGCGGTGCCAGAATACTCTCTCTGCGGTAAGGTCTCAGAAACTTCTCAAGACGCTTCATTTCTTTCACTCCATTCCTTTTTCCGATAACTAATAAGTCATCGTTATCTACTTATTATAATATCCCTTGACTGTTTTATTATAGTCCGTTATCATTGATATGAATAATATTGTTTTTATAGCTTTGCAATACAAAAAATATATAAGGCAGGTAATCCAACATGGAACTCAGACAGTTAGAATATTTCCGCGAGATCGCATCCACCGGCAGCATCAACGAAGCTGCAAGACACTTAAATATGTCCCAGCCTCCGCTCAGCTACCAGATCCGTCAGCTGGAAAATGAATTAAATGTAAAACTTTTCGACCGCACCAGCAAGGGCGTTACTCTTACTGAAGCCGGAAAGCTTCTCTACGACCGCTCCGGTAACCTGCTGGAATACGCCCGATCTACCGAACTGGAAGTCTCAAAAACCGGTAAAAAAACGTATCTTACGTATCGGCCTGACTCCGACAACGGTAGATACCATCATGCCTTATATTTCCCAATTTTCGAAAAAAAATCCCGACGTGAACTTTGAAGTCCACGACGGGATCACTTACTCGCTTTATCAGTATCTTCTGGACGGGATCATCGATATCTCCGTTGCCAGAACACCACTGCGTCTTGACGAAGTGTCTTATATGGAATTGTGTTCTGAGCCGATGATTGCAGTATCAGCACCCTAAAAATATGGTTTCAAAGACCGCTGACGTTACCACAGATACACCGCATAATTCTTCGAAACACAATGCGGTTTCTTCCTTAAAGCTCTCCGATCTTTTACATAGACCGCTGATCTTATACCGGAGATACGAAGAACTCATCATGAATACCTTTCATGCCCAGAATATGAATCCGGACATCTTCTGTGTCTGCGATGATCCCAGAGGTGCCATGCTGTGGGCGAAAGAAGATCTTGCAACTGCCATCTTTCCGCAGTCCATGGCCAGCTTGTGTGACGGACTTTGTATACAAGAATTGGATGAGCCTGATCTTATAACTAAGATACTTCTGATCTGGGCGAAGGGAAAGAAACCGGTGCCGCTGGTGCAGGAATTTCTGGATGTGTGTGGTGAGCATTAGCACATTAGAGCTTGCGGCTCACCCACCATATACCAATTATAAGATATACCGCCATCATTCCTAATATGGCAGATGTTGCAACCAGTTGATTCATATTTTCCAAAGCAACTACTAACAGCAGAAGTACAATTTCGCCACACCAATAGGACCAGATACATTTCCTTTTTCCGTAATCAGTAATCCAAGTTTTGGAATCCACGATCCAGAGTAAATTGATGAATATTCCAAAACCAATAGATACAATTAGAGAAGTGGCCGCTTCCGCTGACATATTTATCATTCCATTTTTTCACAAATACAATACATAACACCAATAAATCATACGCCAATAACAATATGCCATTTCTTTTCAAATGATTTGATACTTTTCTGCATATCCATCTCTCCTCTCCAAATAGAAATCTTAGATAAACCCATCTACTTCTTCCTGCAGATTTACTCCATAAGAGAATACATAGGCTAAACATAAAACAATAATTCCAAAAATGAATCCTCTCACTTCAAAATTGATATCTTTCAGTCCATTCATTTTAATCAATACTCCGCAAATATAAACGACCACATTCTGAATCGTCGGCATTACTATACTGTAAATTCCTATTTTCTTTACTCTTTCTACATTTTCTGCTGTAAACGGTGTGCCCATTTCTGGTTGTTCCTTTGTGCCTTCCAGTGACTTCAGTATTTTATGAACGTTGCGAAAAATCAGGGCCAGTAATATAGATGTTGCTCCCAACAGCAGAAGCCACACGGATACCAGATGCATCCGCATATTTCCCTTTGCATCAATCAGTGTAAAGAACATCCCGTAGGCATTCATCATGGTATCCTGTTTGATGCCGAATATAGCCCCGTTAATGTGCACGCTGTGCATAGGTATAGCCGATCCCGCCCAAAGTAATACGATACCATCGAACCAATGTAAGATTTCCAGAAATCTCATCAGACTGGTCAGTGGTTTCCGGAATTTTTCAAAACTTTTCATCTTCATATTATTCACCCTCCTCTTCATCCAGATTTCCATCAAATTTTAAAATATCACCTACATCACATTGAAGGAAATAACAGATACGATTCATCGTATGCAAACGGATACCTTTGGCTTTTCCGCTTCGGAGTACCGACAGATTGGCCTCGGTAATACCGACTTGTCTGCATAATTCTTTTGAAGTCATTCCCTTCTTTTTCAGGACTTCATCCAAGCATATACGAATTCCCATATTTCCTCCTTTCTGTGTTTGAAAATTATTGTTTTTCGATAATTTATAATTTATTATAGCAAGGAATTATCGTTTGTCAATAATTTTTACCACGCAATATTCCAACCGTTTTTTTCGTAATTATGTGATTTTTCCAACTTTTCTTATATTTTTAACTCTAAAGAATCTTCTTTCGGCAACTACTTATAAACGCATGGCCCCAAAAAAAGATTATCCGGATAGTTCCCTTTCTCCAGATAATCTTTTCTTCTATGATTCACTATGCTGTTTTATATTCTCGCTTACTCCACTTTCGTCTTCTTCGGCAAAAACAGACTCAAAAGTAACGATACCACAAACACTCCTGCCACTGCATTTCCATTAAACACATCTCCTACCGCACTTGGAAATGCTGTAAAGAAGTTCCCGGATGTCTGTGTCAGACCAACTCCGATACTAAATGACAGTGACACGATAATCATTGTTCTGTCATCGAATTTACATTCTTTCAGCATCTTGATTCCTTCATACATGATCGATCCAAACATCATAACTGTACATCCGCCAAGCACCGCCTGTGGAAGTGAATTGAAGAATGCTCCAAGCGGCGGGAATAAAGATGCAAGTATCAGAATCAGTGCTCCCATCAGAATCGTAAAACGGTTGATCACCTGTGTCATCGTCACAAGTCCGATATTCTGACTGAATGATGTCAGCGGCAGACATCCGAAACATCCGGAGATTGCACTTGAAAATCCATCAACTGCCAGTGAACCGCGAAGTTCTTTCATCTTAAGATCACGTCCAAGTGCTCCCGTACAGACTGCCGTCGTTGCACCTGTCGTCTCTGCTGCCGATACCAGGAATACGATTGCGATCGTAAAAAATTGCTCCCAGATTGAATACCGGCTTATGACTGGTCAGGAACACAAGCTTCGGGATACTGAACACACCAACCTCCTGAATCGTCTTATGAATACCGGAAAAGTCAACCATCGGTGCGATTCCCGCTACAGTAAATATAATTGCAAGTGCATAGCCAAATACCAGTCCGACCAGCACATTTAAATTCTTATATACGCCTTTCAGTACTTCTCTGGATACCAGACATACGATCAATGTAAATGCTCCAACGACCAGATGATACCAGGAACCGAAGTCTTTCACTCCACTTCCGCCGCCCCAGGAATCCATACCTACCGGCAGAAGTGATAATCCAATCGCGATAACTACACAAGCCGATACAACCGGAGTCAGATATTTTCTCCAGTACTTGGCACTCAGTCCAACAAAACCTTCAAAAATACCACCCAGAATAACTGCACCAACCATACCTTCATATCCAAGATTCGGATTCGTTGCAATTACCAACAGACTTCCAAGAAACGTAAAACTGACTCCCATAATAATCGGAAGTCCTGATCCGATCACTCCAATCGGATATAACTGTAAACAGGTTCCGATTCCGGCTACAAACATCGCACACTGCAATAACTGTGTAATCTCCGCCGAACTTAAATGCGCCCCATTACTTCTAAGTACTGCCGCACTACACACGATCAGTACCGGAGCCAGATTCGATACGAACATCGCCAGTACATGCTGTAAGCCAAACGGAATGGCTTTTCTAAGTGGAACCCTGCCGTTCAGCTTATAAATATTCTCTTCACTGACCGTCGTTATCTGTTCTTCTTTGTTGCTTTCCATGACATTTCCTCATTCTCTCTGTAAAATTTTATTTATTATAAATTTAACTTATATTTTACGAGAAAGCAACCGTGGAAGTAATAAATCCATTTATTACTTTTAAAAGAAGACTATTGCATCTGCAACAGCCTTCCTGATTTTTGCTCAATTTTCTTTTTTTCGTTTCTTCTATAATTCGTTGAATTGTAGTTACCGCTTCCTCCAATTCATCCGCAATTTGTTCTATAGGCTTTCCTTTTTTCAACTTCTTTCTAATCTGATTTTCCAGAAGACTCCGTTCTCCAAGTTCAATTCCAGCTTCTACCCCAGCCTCATACTCCGCTTTCCGTAATTTTTTCTCTTCAAATTCTTTATCATACTCATAGATGCTCACTTTGATCACCTCAGCCTTATTCTTCATCAAAAAATTCTGCCAGAATTCCTTCCTCTATGCATTCATCTACCGCTCGCGTAACTGCTTCTTCCAGAGAAATATTCTTCGACACATATTTTCTTACCTTTGCAACATATTGGGCATATTCTTTCAATGATATATGATTCAATATACCTTAGATTTCTTTTTGAAATATGCTTTCATATAGATTAACATATAGATAAATATTATTCAATATACTTTTTTAATAAACTAAACAGCCAAAAAAATTCAACTTCGTCTCATCAAACTCTATCTTTTGCCTTTTACTTCTAAAATACTCCTCCACAACCTGATACATCTCCTCATACCGTCCTTCGCATGCACAATTTCCCAACGGTTCGATCCAGCATGACTGCTTCCCACAGGCATCTCTTAAGTGGACTTTAAAATTCAGTCCTTTCTCCTCCAGCAATCCGTTCACTTCAATAATTTCATTAAATGTAATATAATTCATATCTGCTATCTCCTCCAGTTCTTTCCACTATAGTATCCGGCTGCATTGAATATCGTTGCGAATACATTGATCATCTTGTTCGACGTATACACTGCATGATACCGGTTATATTTTCCCCAGTCTGCATTCGCCAGTGTCCATGTTCCGGATACAGCAGCAAGATAAATAACAGCACACAAAAATCCCACGATAAGTTCGCCTGTTGCCATCAAGTGTCCATACTTCTGATTCAGCATCTGTGCTATCACTCCTGCCATGATCAGGCTTGCAAGCATACTGATCCAGAGTTTGTTCAGAATATAGCGGTTCAGCTTTGAGCCCATCCACAATATAATTGCAAGAATAAATGCCCCGCCATACAGGTAGATTACATACTGCTTCAATACCGCTGTATCACGACACACAATATATCCGCTTCCCATCAATGTTCCGATTGTAAAAAATCCGACAGGCTGTACAACTGCCCCCAGAAGCAACAATGTCAGATGCACTTTCATATTCGCCGAACATGTTCCTATGATCAGCAGACCTACCACAGCTGCAAGTGAAATCAGCCCGACATAAAGATGTGTTCCGATATAATCCTTCGGAAGCAGCCATATAGATATCACACTTAAGATCGTTCCTGCAATAAAAAATGCATGCAATCTCATTGTTCATCTCATCCCTGCTTAATTTCTTCTGTACAATATCCTCTTTCAAAAGAATTGCCAGACGTACCTGCCACTCTTCTTTTTCTTCCTCAATCTCAAGCTGATCGATCGATGTAATATCAAGCTTACTTTTCAGTGCTTTCTGGCAGGTCAGTTTCGTTTCCTTTAATGTACGTTCTTCATTTTTCGATCTCGTCCAGTCTACGGGATAAAGCTTCCTGCAAGGTCAGTCTGTCTTCATAGATTTCTTTGATCTCCTGTACCGGAATACCGATCAGACGCAACGTTTTTAATTTCCTGAAGCTGTTCTACATCTGCTTCTGAATACTCCCGGTAATTAATTTTCCTGATTACGTGCCGGATGGATCAGTCCTTCTTCTTCGTAGAATCTTATATTCGCCTTGGAAATGCCAACCTGATTTTTCTACATCTTTAATCTTCATAAAGTGACACCTTCTTTCCATTTTTCCAGTCTGCTTCTGTAATGATTTCTTTGCGGTGTTTTATCGTCTTGTACTTTACTTTTCCAAACAAACCTTTCTGCTCTTTACAATAAATGATATGAACTGCCATATGAAACTTCTGGTTCTCGTCTTCCAACTCATGACTGTATTCCAGATGAGTCGCACTGTAACGAAGCAGAAGCACTTCACCGGCTCCCACCGATACATTCCCACCATCCACAGACATAACCTGAAATGTAATGGTTCCCGGTATTTCGATTTCTTTTAATTCAATCTGTTCTTTTATTACTGTCTGAAGTTTAGAAATGATTTTGTTTCTTTCTTCACCTTTTTTCCATACTGTCACCTTCCCTCATTCCGAATATCTACATCCTTCTCCCTCTTTGTTAAGATGATTATATTCCTTCAAGCCGCTTGAAGGTCAAGAGATTCACCATATTTTTTCTTTCCATTTTTTTGCCTTTACTCGCATTCCCGCTCGATTTTTTTTCTCTGCCAGCCGCTCTGTCTCTTCTATTGCTTCTTTATAGCCGGTCAGTGCCGCAAAATGGTGCAAAACTGAGCCGCCCGGTCTGCTATCGGCATCGGAGGATGCGTCTCCGATACATGATGCGGAAGGGTTCAGAATATCTCCATACTTTTGCTGCACTTCGATCACCGATTTCTGTAATTTCCCCGAAACCTGTGTAACATTTTCTTTCGAAACATTTTCATTTCTCACGCTTTATGTCCTCCGATCTGCCGGTTCCGTTCCATCGCAGTTCCATCCTCCTGCAGATTCATTCCTTTTAAGATTGCATTCTTCCCATATTTTTCTTGATATCCAGCATCGCCTTCTGCATCTTCTTTTCCCGTTCCAGCTTCTCATTCTTCTCTTCCTTTTCCTTCTTTGCAATTCCAAAATCTGTAAAAAGATTCATCTGTTCATACTGCTGTTCTTCCTGGACCTCTTTCTCACTGATCACATGATTCGCTGCCATCGTAATCCGGCGGATCAGAAGATCCGGATTCACAATTTCATGATACAGCTTTACACCTGCCTGTGTCATCAGCCTCGATGAAGAAGTATGCTGCTTCAGATTAGCGGTTCCGTGTGCATGTTTCGGCAGCTTCCTGCCATACCAGTCTGTCGTGATCTCCCCTACATTTTTCTTCGTTCCTTGTTCCAGATTCTTGATGTCATATCCAATCGTCAGAACGATCTGATCCGTTACGAGACGTTTATCTACCAGATCCAATGCCAGCTGATCGATCATTTCCTTTACCACGATCTTCGTCTGCTCGAAATTATATGGACAATGCAGTACCTGTCCCGCACCCATACTGTTATTTTCGGGCTTATACGCCTTCACATCTGCGATCGTGCATGGCTCCCATCCCCATGCATGGTCAATCAGAAGTTCTGCATTCACCCCAAATAGCCGGTACAGCAAATCTTCATTATAATATTCCCCCGGCTTACCAAGAGAACATCTTGCCACATCTCCCATGGTAAATAATCCGACTTCCGCAAGCTTCTTCGCATACCCCGGGCCCACACGCCAGAAATCCGTGATCGGCTGGTGCGCCCACAAAAAGCTTCCTATAAGAAATTTCTGTAAGTTCTGCGATCCTCACCCCATTCTGATCCGGCTCGATATGCTTCGCCACAATATCCATGGCAACTTTACACAGGTACAGATTCGTTCCGATTCCGGCCGTTGCCGCAATCGACGTCTCCTGCTGGATCTCCCGAATAATCTTTCCAGCCAGCTCTCTTGCCGTCATCCGGTAAGTATTCAGGTAATCGGTCACATCCATGAATACCTCGTCAATGGAATAGACATGGATATCCTCCGGTGCAACGTATTTCAGATAAATATTGTAGATCTCCGTACTGCATTTCATATATAATGCCATTCTCGGAACCGCCGTAATATAATCCAGTTCCAATTCCGGATGTAGTTTTATTTCTTCATTATCTACGGAAGTTCCTGCAAACTTCTTTCCGGGTGCCATGCAGATCCGTCTTTTATTCACTTCTTTTACCTTCTGCATGACCTCGAAGAGTCTGGCACGGCCCGGTATCCCGTAGGATTTCAAGGAAGGAGACACTGCCAGACAGATAGTCTTTTCCGTACGGCTTTTGTCCGCTACTACCAGATTGGTCGTCATCGGATCCAGTTCTCTTTCTTTGCATTCTACCGATGCGTAAAATGATTTCAGGTCGATTGCGATATAGCTTCTCCGTCCTTTGTCTGCCATGCCTGTTCTCCTCCTTCCTTTACTCACAAATTCATTCACAAAGTTTTTCTACTTCGAATGTATGTTCTCATTATACCAATATTCTGATTTTTCCACAATACAGAAGCAGTTACAAATTACTTTTTTCTAAAACTATTGACCTTCAAGTTACTTGATGGTTTATATTATAGACAACAAAAGAGAAGAAACGAAAAAATTGATAAGAATGCCGGCTATTACCAAATTCTCTTAAAGAAAGGGGACATTAAAATGAAGAACAGAACAAGAAACGCAAAAGTTGTCTTTGATATTATTTTTAACTTAATATGCATGATATACATAATCTACAGCTGGATGTCAATTACAAATGTTGGAGTCGTAACTGCACTGACACATAATAATGGTGATGCTATGCTACTGATCTTCGGTGCTGCAATTGTTCTAATCGTCGTTTTTTATAATCGATATCATTTCTTTAATATTAGGCAAAAAGCAAAAAGGATATTTGCTGCCGGGGTATGTCGGAGTGTCTATTGGTGTGAAATGTATCGCAATACTATTCCTGGTTTTAGCATATATATTGAAGCTTAAAATCTAAGTACCCGCCACCGGTGGCTTCTTTCAAACACATAGCGCTACAAAGAACCTCCCGCTGGTATCTTCTCTTGTATACTTTGATATTTCAAAAATACGGCCGGCAATATATTCTTACTCATAATCTCAGAATATATGCCGACCGCATTTTCTATCTGCCAAATTATTTATAATCCATCACCAGAAACATCGGTTTGATCGCTACCACTTCGTCATACTCTTCTTTCTCGACGACTACGCTGGAATTCAACGCTTTCAGATCTTTTTTCAAAACCTGCAATGCTTCCGGAATATTTCTCGCACGCCCTTCTTTCATAATTTCCTACATTCTCTTTAGCACAATCGGATGTGCATAGTGAGCCGGTACCGGAAAATCCGGATACACTCTGATATACTCTTCCATCTGACTGATCGATTCCGTCAGCCGCTTCTCAATATAATTCTTATTATTCTTCGAAGTCGGAAGTACATTCGCTCCGGCAAATAAGAAGATTGCAGCCAGACCAACCAAAAGGAAATACATTCCAAATCCTGCATGGGTCGTCAATGCATAGATACCATAGACGAATGCCGCACCGCCCATCAGTACGATTGCAAGAGCTACCCATTTATACGCCGGGTTACTTCTGTCGTAAGTACGCTTTTTCTTCGCCGACTGACTCAAGTCCATATAGATATCCGATTGCTTTTTCAGATACTGTTCCGCCTGTTCCAGCTTCACGAGACATCTTTTTGTTTCTTCCGATACATTTCTTTCTCTTTGCTTTTCTGCCAGCCATCTTTCCTTCTCTGCCAGCTTTCTCTCAGCCTCAAGACTGTGTACCGGAATATCCGGATATTCTTCTTCTATGTACGCAAGAAATCTGTCCACATCTTCTTCATGTTTGAAATTACATTGCTTTTCTTTTCCGTCCTCATATACGACCACAAGATAGGATAATGTACCGAATACTCCTTTTCCTGTAAATCCACCCTTACTCATGGCGATTCTTTTGAAGATCCTTTTTACAGAACTGATCGGTATGTAATACCTTCTGTCAATATAGAAGCTGCTAAGATACACCGCCATTTTTTCCAATGCCACAAGGTCCGATCTTCTTACATTCTTTTTTATCTTTTATCAATTCTTCATCCGGAATCGATACATTACCCAGTCTTTGTGGTTTCATTTTTTCATCATCTCATTTCTGTCAATTCATTCTGCCTTTTTATGTATCTACAGAACCTGCCACTGGCAGCTTCTTTCGAACGCATGGCGATTCAAATTACGCTGTCTTACAACTATGCTTTCATTGGTTTCTTTGTAGCATGGATAAAGATTCCAAGGAATGCTGCTGCCAGAATAATTCCTACCGGATAAGCAACCTTCGTAGAAAGTCCCAGACACTCTTCTGCACAGAAGAAATATGTCATGGAAACTGCACTCATGAATGTTGCCGGCACCGCTGTGATCCAGTAATTCTTCTTCTCGCGGAACAGATACATACTTGCTGTCCACAGAACGATCATAGCAAGTGTCTGGTTTGTCCAGCTGAAGTATCTCCATACGATTGCATAATCCAGATGTCCGACAAATGCTCCGACTGCCAGAAGCGGAACACATAACATCAGACGTTTCTGCATCTTATTCTGATCAACTTTGAACCAGTCTGCCAGTACCAGACGGGCACTACGGAATGCAGTATCTCCGGAAGTGATCGGGCATACGATAACTCCGATCATTGCAAGTGCAACACCGACACCGCCCATAGTCTTAATACATACATCATAGATTGCTGATGACTGACCATTTGCAAGAATATCATTCAGACCTGTACTCAGACCACCTGTGATTTTATAAATAGAACATCCTGCTGCTGCCCAGATCAGTGCGATCACACCTTCTGCAACCATCGCACCATAGAATACGAAATGTCCCTGTTTCTCAGACTTCATACAACGTGCCATCAGTGGTGACTGCGTAGAATGGAATCCGGAAATAGCTCCACATGCTACGGTAATGAACATGAAGCTCCAGATCGGCTTTCCTACCGGATGCATGTTAGTGAAATGCGTCCATATCTCAGGAATCGTATAATTCGGATTCGTGAAAATACCAACGATAACACCGACTGCCATAACGATCAGGCAGATACCGAACAATGGATAGATACGTCCGATGATCTTATCGATTGAAATAAATGTTGCAACAAAGTAATATGCAAGGATGATCCAAAGCCATACTTCCGGGTTAGCCAAGGCTCCCGTCACGCCTTTATTGCCAAGCAATGTAACGATCAGCCCCGCCGGTCCTACTGCAAATACCGTACCAACCATGACCAGAAGTACAACGCTGAATACACGCATCACATTCTTCATTACATTTCCAAGATAAATTCCGCACACTTCGGAAATAGATGCTCCGTCATTTCTTTCAGAAAGCATACCTGAAAAATAGTCATGTACACCACCTGCAAAAATCGTACCGAATGTAATCCACAGGAATACAACCGGTCCCCACAATGCTCCCTGCATAGCTCCGAAGATTGGTCCCAGACCAGCAATATTCAGCAGCTGTACCAGGAACAATTTCCACTGTGGCATTACCACATAATCGACACCGTCATTGATCCGAACCGCCGGTGTCTCTCTGTCATCCGGTGCAAAAGTGTTCTCAACCACTTTACCATAGACAAAATACCCTCCTATAAGTAGCGCCAAGCAAATGATAAAACTAATCATACCAACACCTCCAATGTCTTTCATTTCTTAACATTTCCTTAACCTACCTTCATTATAGGATTTTATGTATTTTTTTTAAAGTATTTTTTGGATTTCTTCATCTATTTTATACAATTTGACGAATGTTTTATCTCATTCCAAGTTTCAACGCCTTTTTCGGACACGCACTCACACATTTTCCACAACGGATACATTCCGCAGAATCCGGTGTCTTTACAGGATCCACATCCATCGGGCAGACATGCGTACATTTACCACAATGTATACATTTTCCCATATTCACATCCATATGAAAAAGGCTGACTTTATTCAAAAGTCCATAGATTGCTCCCAGCGGACACATCACTTTGCAGAAAAACCCGCAGATACTCAAACATCCCACCAGTGTGATCACCAGGATTACCATTTTCACGGAAATAATGTCCCGATCACACGGCGCAGTTCCGGATGTTTGGAAAGGAGCGGGATTCCTCCCTCCAGTGTTCCGACCGGACAGATATATTCACAGAATGCCGGTACCCCCAAGATACCGGCATTTTTCCACTCATAGGAATTAATCAGCTTCTTTCGAACGCATGACGATTTAGTTTTAGTTTCTTCTTATTTATAATGTATAATAACGATTTGATTAACAAACAGATTTGATATCTGTGTATTCATAACATTCAAAGCTGTCTGCTACGTTCTTACATGTTAATTTTCCATCATATGTATTGATTGCAGAGTAGATAACTTCGTTATCTTTGCAAGCCTGCTCCAGTCCCTTTCCTGCAATCTGCAGTCCGTAGGATAATGTTGCATTTGTAAGTGCGATTGTAGATGTTCTTGGAACTGCTCCCGGCATATTGCCTACACAGTAATGAACAACACCGTCTTCAATAAAGATTGGATCATCATGGTATGTAACCTTTGTTGTCTCACCACATCCGCCCTGGTCAACGGCAACGTCTACAAATACAGCGCCTGGTTTCATCTCTTTCAGATATTTTTTCTTGAAGATCTTAGGAGCTGATTTTCCTGGAATCAGAACGCATCCGATTACGAGGTCTGCTTCTTTTACAGCTTTTTCAATATTTGCATCGTTAGAAACAAGTGTCTGAATACGTGCTCCGAAGATATCATCCAGATAAGCAAGTCTCTGAAGGTTGATATCCATGATTGTTACGTTAGCTCCCATTCCAACTGCGATCTTGCAAGCGTTTGTTCCTACAGATCCGCCGCCGAGGATTACGATGTTAGCCTTTGGTGTTCCAGGAACTCCTGCTAAGAGAACACCTTCTCCACCGAATCTCTTTTCAAGGTATTTTGCACCTTCCTGAATACTCAGACGTCCTGCGATCTGACTCATTGGAGCAAGCAGAGGAATGCTTCCGTTTCTTTCGATCAGTGTCTCATAAGCAACACCTTTTACCTTTGCTCCAAGAAGCGCGTCTGTCTGCGGCTTATCAGCTGCAAGGTGGAGATATGTATAAAGGATCAATCCTTCGTGGAATAATGGATATTCTTCCGGAAGCGGCTCTTTTACTTTGATCATCATCTCAACTGTATCCCACACTTCTTTTGCTGTATCAATCATCTTAGCCCCAGCTGCCTCATATTCGGCATCTAAGAATCCTGAACCTTCGCCAGCACCTTTTTCGATATAAACATCGTGTCCTGCATTTACATAACTCTTAACGTTATCAGGTGTCATACCTACACGGAACTCGTTGTTTTTAATCTCTTTTACACATCCTACTTTCATTTTGAAAAACCTCCTAAAAATTTTAATCCGTTTACTTTTCTGAATGAAGATTATTTTTCTTAACTCCATTTTGTTGAAGAATATTCTTCATCTCTTCCTGAACTCATACTAACACAACACAATTATCAATGCAATAAAAGTTATTTTTTTCCACTAGTAAGTTATTTTTTTGGTCTTTCTAATTCTTTTTCTCTTGTTTTGCAAAGTAATCTTTTACCAGTTTTGCCACTGTTCCTGACAACAGGAATAATGCGATCAAGTTAGGGATAGACATCAGACCATTACAGGTATCTGCAATTCCCCAGATGATACCAAGATCCACTGTTGCACCAAGGATTGCGACCAACGCATACACGATCATAAATGGTTTCACAACCTTTGTTGTAAATACAAACTCGACACATCTTGCTCCGTAAAGTCCCCATCCAAGAATCGTTGAGAATGCGAAACAGCACATTGCAATTGCAGTAAAGATCGTCACCCAGCTTCCATACGTTGTTACGAATCCTGAGATGGTAAGCTCCGCACCTGCTGCCACGCCGTACTGGATTCCTTCGCCTCCACAAAGGATAACCAGTGCTGTCAGTGTACAGATCACGATCGTGTCAGCAAATACTTCAAAGATTCCGAACATTCCCTGTTTTACAGGTTCATCTGTATCTGCACATGCATGTGCGATCGATCCGGTACCAATTCCGGCCTCATTCGAGAAGATACCTCTGGAAACACCACGTCTCATAGTCATAAACATGCTTCCAACCACACCGCCGGTAAATGCGGACGGGTTAAATGCTCCTACAAAGATCATCTCAAATACATGTGGAACTTTGTCTGCATTCAGTACAACTACTCCGATTGCAAGGATGATATAGAATACTGCCATGAATGGAACCAGCTTCTCTGTTACGGTACCGATACGTTTTACTCCGCCAAGTAAAACAACCGCTACCAGTGCTGCAATCACAATTCCGATCACCAGATTCACCATACTTATCTGTGCGTCATCAATCACATTGTAGCTTATAAGTGCTGAATCGATGGATGTCGTAATGGTATTTACCTGTGTTGCATTTCCTGTTCCGAGTACTGTCAAACTTCCAAGGATCGCATAGACCGAAGCCATCCAGTACCATTTCTTGCCAAGACCGTTCTTGATATAATACATCGGGCCCCCAACATAATCTCCCTCTGCATTCTTCTCTCTGTAATGAACCGCAAGTGTAACTTCTGAGAACTTCGTACACATTCCAAGCAATGCGGACACCCACATCCAGAACACTGCTCCTGCTCCTCCGATTGCAATCGCACCGGCAACTCCGGCAATATTTCCCGTTCCTACCGTTGCCGCAAGCGCCGTACACACTGCCTGGAATGGAGTGATACTACCTTCTTTCGCTTCTGACTTTGTGAAGATACGTCCGATAGAATTCTTAATGGCATACCCAAATTTTCGGAACTGTATAAATCCTGTACGAGCTGAAAGTACAAGCCCTACACCGATGATACAGACCATTGCCGGAACCCCCCAGACGAAATTGTTAACGGCCGCATTCACGTTTTCAATTGTTTGTAACATTTCTTTTCCTCTCTTTCGTCGTTCGATGCCTTGATAATAGCATACCTTTGTTTTTTTCGTATATAATTATTTTTCGCACTTTTTACATATATGTTATTATTTTACACATATCTTTTTATGCATTATGCACAATATTCTTTATGTTTTTGACGATTTAAACTCAAAAAGATTGGAGCATGCTTCATTTACATGATATATAAATAACGACAAAAAATTATCATTATCTATAAGATTTTTGCCTCTTTTTTCGCATTTCCGAGTGAATTTTTCCCTTTTCCACGTTCTCTGTCTTGCAACTTTTGCAGATTCATGTTTAAATCTAATTATCAATATTACTTTCGGAGGAACTATATTATGAAAGATATGAAGGAATTGCTTCATTCTGCACATCTTACCAAGACACAAAAGATCATTGCAGAATATGTTCTGGATAATGCTTCGGAAGCCTGTTTTATGACATCAACGGAGATCGCATTAAAACTTGGGGTAAGTGAATCTTCCGTGATCCGTTTCAGCCGTACGATCGGATTTGACGGCTTTATGGATTTTCAGAAAGCATTGCGTAAAGATTATCAGGATAAGGTACTCAGCATTTCCAGCAGTATTACGGTCCCATCCCAGCGTATCGCAAAGCAGGCCAAATTAGACACCTCTTCTGATTATATCAACCGGCATTTTAAGAATGCCGCACATAACCTGGAAGAAATCTTTATTCAGAATTCTATCGAGACATTTGAGCAGGCTGCTGATCTCATTGTCTCCAGCAAGCACAAATATATTGCAGCAACAAGAGGCAATATCTGTCTTGCGGATTTCTTTCTCCTGTATCTGAAGCAGATGGTTCCGCATGTGACTATGACAACCACCACTTCTATGAGTCCGATCGACCATATGTGTAACATCTCACATACAGATTGTCTGGTACTGTTCAGTTTTCCTCGTTATTCTTCGCAGGATGAAGTAACTGCAGAGATGGCACATGACGCCGGTGCCTCTATTATAGTCATTACGGACAAACCAAGTTCTCTTCTTGCGAAATATGCCGACATACTTCTTACAGTACCTGTAGACAGTAATACATTTTTCAATTCTATGATCGGACCACAGTTTGTAACAGAGGCTCTGCTTGAAATCATCAGCCACAGAGCAAAAGGGATTGAAAAAATGGCTGAATATCATTGATAAATATCTGAATAAACTTGGAAATTACTAATATACCGGCAGCTTTTTCCGGACATATGGCAATCTACAGGACCTTCCACTGGCAGCTCCTTACGAACGCATGGCGATAAAAACGAGCCTGTGATAAAAATCATTTATCTGTTTTTTTACACAAGCTCTTTTTTGTCTCTATCTTCCTGCCAGTTTCATTCTCTTTTCTTTCGCCAGAAATAATACGGGATCAGACACAACAGTGTCCCTCCCCATGCAAGCGGATAGCTGATCAGCAGAACTTCCACCTCATGATGGATCTTCGTAAGAATCATGATCCACGGAAGTCTTACAAAGAACAATCCTCCAAACGTAAATACCGTCGGCCAGAATACATCTCCCAGTCCGCGCAGGCCTCCCGACAGATTTTCAAGTAGTACACTTAACAGATAACTCGGTATCAGGAAACGCAACATATATACTCCGATCTCAATAACTTTCGGATCTGTCGTGAACATATGATATAATGGCTCGCAGAATACAAAAAGTATTACAATAATCGCTCCCGTAAATATATAAGAGATCACCACATTCACCCGGATGCTCTTATATACCCTGTCCATCTTTCCTGCTCCGTAATTCTGTCCGGCAAATGTCGTCACTGCTGCTCCAAGCGCACTCGATACCGTCCAGAAGATCAAGTCAAGCTTTCCATAAGCTGCCCATCCAGCAGCGGTATCCGTACCAAAGCTGTTGACCGATGCCTGGATCACCACATTCGTCACACCGTATGCACATGCCTGAAGCGCTCCCGGAACACCGATCTTCAATTCTTTTTTGCAATACTCTGGCATCCATCCGAAGCTCCCGGAACTTTAATTTCATAGCATCATATGCCCTGGTCAGCGACCATGTAACCAGAATTGCACTGACACACTGCGAAATCACAGTTGCAAGCGCAGCTCCGGCAATTCCCATCTTCATTCCTACCACCATAACGATATCCAGGATGATGTTCATCACACAACAGACCAGCAGATACAAAAGTGGTCTTCTGGAATCACCGACCGCTCTCATGATTGCTGCTCCCATATTGTAGACCAGTGTGAACAGAATTCCCATAAAATAAATTCTGAGATAGATTGTGGAATCTGCCATCATATCCTGCGGTGTATTCATAATTGTAAGCAGCCACGGCGTCAACACTGTACCAACCAGCGATACGATCAGACTAATCACAATAGAGAACAAATATGCCGTATGTAGTCCCACATGCAGACTCTTTCTGTCCTTTGCACCATAATATTGTGCGATGATAACCGCGGCTCCATTCGCCAGACCATTAAAGAATGTAACCACGATCGTCGATAATACTGCTGCCGGTCCGCCGACACTGGCAAGTGCCGCTTTTCCCACAAAACGTCCCACTATGATCGTATCTACCGTTGTATATAATTGCTGGATCAATGTTCCCAGCATGATTGGAAAAAAGAATATCAACAACTGTTTTCCAGATACACCTTCCGTGATCGCATTTTTTCAATCGTTTTTTCCCCATTTTTGTTCTCTCTTGCTTTTTCCACAATTTTTTGCTTTTTTCCGGCGTACTTTTTCCCTTTCATCCACCTTCAAATGAGTGATATTCCCACTTTTCATCACTCCGGCCAGAATCATCACCCATATTGGATTCATTTTCACATTTTCGAAGTAATATCATGCAGACTGCAAAATCAGTACCAGACTCCACTTCGTCCCTGTAACTGCGATCAGATCCCTGCTTCCCCAGAATGCCGTGATCAGGATTGAGATTCCTGCCGCCGCGATCATCGCCACAACTGCAGGTCTTAAAGACCCCAGCACACCTTGCAGTACCTCCATGCTGCGATATTTTAAATAGAGTTTTGCAATGACAGTTACGATAATACACGAGGGCAGAATGCATCCAAATGTTGCCGCCAGAGCACCCGGTATCCCTGCAATCTTGATTCCGACAAAGGTTGCTGAATTCACTGCGATCGGTCCCGGTGTCATCTGAGAGATTGTAATAAGATCCGTAAATTCTGACATACTAAGCCAATGATGTCCCGTCACAACCTGTCCCTGTATCAGGGGCATCGCCGCATAGCCACCACCAAAGCTGAACATCCCAACCTGTAAAAAAACTTAAGAAAAGCTGCAGATATATCATTTGCCTGCTCCTTTCCTGCTCATACATGTGCGTAAGACACCCAGCAATCCACATATGATCACAATATACACAACATTTACTTCAAATACACAGGATGCCACAAATGCACCTGCCATGATCAGCAGCGAGATTCCGTCTTTTTCCTTCACTACGCCTGTTCCCATCTCATACGTCATCGATGCAATCACCGCTCCGACTCCCGCCTGCATGCCTTCCAGCATCTGACTTACCAGCTCATTACTGCGAAATGTATTATAGCAGACAGAAAGTAACGCTATAATGACAAATGGCGGAATGACTGTTCCGATGATCGATACCAGTACACCAGCAATTCCTGCAAGCTTATATCCTACAACAATTGCTCCATTTATCGCGATTGCCCCGGGTGAAGACTGTGCAATCGCAACCAGATCCAGCATTTCCTTTTCTTCGACCCAGTGAAGCTCATCTACAAATTTCTTCTTCATCAGGCTCACGATCACGTAACCGCCGCCGAATGTAAATGCAAACATGCTTTGCAAATCTCGCATATTACCATACATCGATAAAAATGACCGATATTCCAGGAATCTATCTTCCTGGAATATCGGTCTTTTATTTTTCATGCTATTCATCTTATATGTTATTTCATGTACACTTACAGCATAAACAGCTTCTCAAGCTTAGCTTCATCAATCTTGGAGCCGATGACACAAAGACGGCCTGTATATTCCGGCTGGCCTTCACGGATCTCGTATTCTTCAGGAACCATATCGAAGTATATCCATGTACCGTCCTGGCTTGGCAGCATACCCTTTAGCACGAAGGATAATACCGTATTCATTGTTGTCAGCGGAAAGCGCCTTCAGAATTGTCTCCACTTCTTCCTTTGTATACTTACGAGGTGTCTCTTTGCCCCAGCTTGTGAAGACTTCATCTGCGTGATGGTGGTGATGGTGATCATGATCGTGGTCATGACCGCATCCGCAATGATCGTCATGATCATGGTCGTGATGATGTTCATGTTCATGATCGTGGTCATCGTGATCATGATGATGTTCATGCTCATGATCGAGGTCATCGTGGTCATGATGGTGTTCATGTTCATGCTCATGATCGTGATCATCATGGTCGTGATCATGGTGGCCGCCGCATACAGGACAGATTTCTTCTTCAGCCATCACCATATCAGCCAGAGACACCGGTTTCTCCATAGCCGCTAAAAGCTGTTCACCTGTCAGTTCATCCCAAGGTGTTGTGATCACTGCCGCGTCCTTGTTGTGTTCTCTGATCATAGCAACACAGGCTTCCAACTTGTCCTGCTTCATATTCTGGGTACGACTGAGCACGATGGTGTGTGCGCTCTCAACCTGGTTGTTGTAGAACTCACCGAAGTTCTTCATATACATCTTGCACTTGTTGGCATCTGCAACTGTTACAAGGCTGTTCAGTTCAATCGGTGCATCTTCTGCCACACCCTGAACGGCTTTGATAACATCTGATAACTTGCCGACACCTGACGGTTCAATGATGATCCTGTCAGGATTAAACTTCGTGATCACATCCTTCAGCGCTGTACCAAAATCACCAACCAGTGAGCAGCAGATACAACCGGAGTTCATCTCTGTGATGTTCACACCTGCATCCTTTAAAAA
>ENA-OQES01000193-OQES01000193.1-human-gut-metagenome-genome-assembly--contig:-NODE-193-length-26436-cov-3.459539_pt1 | contig 26436 bp, 32 predicted proteins | sample MGYA00242798_ERZ504641 | MGnify/ENA primary metagenome ERZ504641 (study PRJEB26092, sample SAMD00036327) | human gut metagenome | host: Homo sapiens | study: EMG produced TPA metagenomics assembly of...
CCGGCTGACGGAACCATACAAAGGGAAAAGAGGGAAAAAAACCATGGCAGAGCTTTCGCCCATGATGCAGCAGTATCCTTGAAATCAAAAATCAACACAAGGACGAATTCTTTTTACCGCATCGGCGATTTTTACGAGATGTCTTCGACGATGCCGTCACGGCCTCCCGGGAGCTGGATCTTACCCTTACCGGCAAGCAGTGCGGCCTTGCGGAGCGCGCCCCTATGTGCGGCGTGCCCTTCCACAGCTACGAGGGCTATGTGGCGCGCCTGATTGCCAAGGGCTATAAGGTGGCCATCTGCGAGCAGGTGGAGGACCCCGCCAAGGCGAAAGGCCTTGTCAAGCGGGACATCATCCGGGTGGTCAGCCCCCGGTACGGTCATTGAAAGTAGCATGCTGCAGGACGACCGTAACAACTACATTGCCAGCCTGTACCTCAAGGGCAAAAAGGCCGGCCTGTGCTTTGCGGATGTTTCCACCGGTACGGCGCATATCACCGAGCTGGCGGCAGATAAGATCGCCCCGGCGGTCATTACCGAGCTGTGCCGTTACCACCCCAGCGAGGTGCTGTTGAAACCCCGGCTTGCTGGACTGCCGCGAGGTGACCGCCTACATCAAAAAGAACATGAACTGCTCGGTGGAGCTGGTCGAGGACGAGCGCTATGCGCCGGGGCTGGTGGCGTCTGCGCTGGAGGAGCAGTTTGGCCGCGACTGGCCGCAGACCACCGGCATGGTCGCCGAGGGCCTTGTGCGCTTTGCCATGGCTGCGCTGCTGGAATACCTGCACGATACCCAGATCAAGGGTGTGGAGCGGTTAAAGACGGTCATTACTTACAACGAAGCCCAGTCAGCGGCTTTCGCCGGTTACCCGGGCAAATCTTGAGCTGACCGAGACTCTGCGCGGCCGCGAAAAGCGCGGCACCCTGCTGTGGGTGCTGGATAAGACCAGCACCGCCATGGGCAAGCGGATGTTGCGCAGCTGGATCGAGCAGCCGCTCATTTCCAGTCAGCTCATCAACCACCGCCTGAACGCTGTGGAGGCGCTGGTGCGCCAGACCATGGTGCGCGGCGACCTGACCGAAGAACTGCACTACATTGCGGATCTGGAGCGCCTGATGACCCGCACGGTGTACGGCTCTGCAACCCCCCAAGGAGATCTACACCCTTGCCCAGACCTGTGACCGTCTGCCCGGTCTGCGCAAGCAGGCAGAGGGCTGCAACTGCCCGGAGCTTGCCGAGCTGGCCGCAAGTATCGACCCGCTGGAGGATATCAAGGCGCGCATTTATGCCGCAGTAGACCCGGATGTCCCCCTCCACCCTCAAGGATGGCGGTGTCATCGCCAAGGGCTACCATGCCGAGGTGGACGAGCTGCGCTCCATCCGCGATAACACCAAGGGCGTGCTGGCGCAGCTGGAAGCCCGTCTGCGGCAGGAGACCGGCATCCCCAAGCTGAAAATTGGCTATAACCATGTGTTCGGCTACTTCATCGAGGTGAGCAACTCCTACAAAAAACCTTGTGACCCGGAGACCTACATCCGCAAGCAGACCCTCACCTCCGGCGAGCGTTACATCACGCAGGAACTGAAGGAGCTGGAAAGCAAAATTCTTGGCGCGCACGAGCGGCTCATCTCGCTGGAACGCCGCCTGTTTGACGAACTGCTGGAAAGCATCGGAGCCCAGCTGGATCGCATCCAGCGCACCGCCAACGCTATTGCACAGCTGGACGTGCTAGCTGCGCTGGCGCAGGTGGCTGCGGAAAACAACTACTGCCGCCCCGTGGTGGACGACAGCGATGTGCTGACCATCACCGAGGGGCGTCACCCGGTGGTGGAACAGGTGCTCAAGGGCAGTATGTTCGTGCCCAACGATACCACCCTCAACTGCACCACCGACCGCTGCCTGATCATCACCGGCCCTAACATGGCGGGTAAATCTACCTATATGCGTCAGAATGCCCTCATTGCCCTGATGGCGCAGATCGGTTCCTTTGTACCGGCTTCCAGCTGCCATGTGGGCGTGGTGGACGCCATCTTCACCCGCATCGGCGCCTCGGATGACCTTGCTGCAGGCCAGTCCACCTTTATGGTGGAGATGACCGAGGTGGCAGAGATCCTGAAGAACGCTACCTCCCGCAGTCTGGTGGTGCTGGATGAGATCGGGCGCGGCACGTCCACCTTTGACGGTATGAGCATTGCCCGCGCCGTGGTGGAGCACATCAGCGACCCTGCCAAGGGACTGGGCTGCAAAACCCTCTTTGCCACCCATTACCACGAGCTGACGGACCTTGAGGGCACCATCAGCGGCGTGAAAAATTACAACATTGCGGTGAAAAAGCGGGGTGAGGACATCACCTTCCTGCGCCGCATCGTCCGCGGCCCTGCCGATGACAGCTATGGCATCGAGGTGGCAAAGCTGGCCGGTCTGCCCGGCACCGTGACCCGCCGCGCCCACGAAGTGCTGCGCGCGCTGGAAGCCACTGCCCCCAAGAACAAGGTGGAGCAGATGGACTTTGATGCGCTGCAGGAGTATAACTCTCCCGCAGTGCCCAGCGAGGTGCTGGAAAAACTGGATGCGCTGGATGTGGAAACGCTGACCCCCATTGAAGCGCTGAATTTCCTGTACGAGCTGAAAAAGACCTTGAAGGGCAGCCTGAACGGCTGATTTCCTGAAAAATCCTAAAAAACAGGGGAGGGAACGAATATGGCAGTCATCCATGTTCTGGACAAGCACACGGCAGAGCTCATTGCAGCCGGTGAGGTGGTGGAGCGGCCTGCTTCCGTGGTGAAGGAGCTGCTGGAAAACGCCATTGATGCCGGGGCAAGCCAGATCACCGTGACCATTGAATCAGGCGGCGTGAAGCTGATCGAGATCAGCGACAACGGCTCAGGCATTGAAGCAGAGTATATCCCCACGGCATTCATCCGCCACGCCACCAGTAAGATCCGGACGGAGGATGATCTGAACCATATCCACACCCTGGGCTTCCGTGGAGAAGCGCTGGCTTCCATTGCCAGCGTGGCGCGGGTAGAAGTACTGACCCGTACTGAGAACGACGAGTGCGCCTCCGTCTACCGCATCGAGGGCGGCGAGGATTATCCGCTGGAGCCCGGTGCACGTGGCGTGGGCACTACCATCCGGGTGCAGGATCTGTTCTACAACACCCCGGCCCGGATGAAGTTCCTCAAAAAGGGATTCCAGCGAGGGTACCTTTGTGGCGGATATCGTGGCCCATGTGGCCCTGAGCCACCCCGAGGTCAGCTTCAAGTTTGTCCGGGAGGGTAAGCTGCAGTATGTTACCCCCGGTGACGGCAAGCTGCGCAGTGCCGCCTACGCGGTGCTGGGCCGGGAATTCAGCCGTGATCTCATGGAGCTGGACAATCAGGAGGGGGTCTACCGGGTGTGGGGCCTCATCACCCAGCCCAGGAGCTGCCGCGCCAGCCGCAGTATGCAGTATTTCTACATCAATGGGCGCTATGTCCGCAACCGCACCATGATGGCGGCCATGGAAACAGCGTTCAAAGGCACCACGATGCAGGGCAAGTTCCCTGGAGGAATCTTGCTTCTGGAAATGCCCGCTGACCTTGTGGATGTCAATGTCCACCCGGCCAAGACGGAGGTGCGCTTTGCCCGGGAAAACGATATCTTTGACCTCGTTTATCACGCTGTCAAGCTGGCACTGGCCCAACCGGGCACCGGAGAGCGGCGTTTTGCCTTTGAAGAGGACAAAAAATGATGAAGAATCCAACAAATTTGAAATAAGTGATAACGCGACAGAAAATGATGTAAAGAAGAATAACTTTACAGGACTTTCTGCCATCATTCCGGGCCAGGCTGAGCCGGGAACGCTCCATGAGCATACCCCTCAGCCCCAGCGGAGCTTCCGGAGTTTTACTCCGACACCGGCAGCAGTACCGCCGTCCCGTCCGGTACCTGCAAGCCACCCGGATATCCTGCCTGCACCGGGCACTGCCGAGGAAAAGCCGACAGAGCACAGCTGGACAACGGTTGCATCGGGCCTGCCCATCCGGCAGGATGCCACCCTGCACAGCCCGGCACCAGCTCCCACGGGGAGCGAGCCTGAAGCACCCGCCTTTGCCGCAGCGCTGGGAGAAGGTGCATTGGACATTGAACCAGACAGTGCAGATCTGCCCGAACATCAGGACCACATGGCGGCATGGGATCCTGCCCCCAAGGAGGAATTGCCCGCCGCCCCAGCTCCGCAGCAGACCTCTGCTGCCGAGGATACGCCGGAACAGCTGGGCTTTGACGTGCAGGAAGGCCCTGCCCCTCTGCGCTATGTGGGTGAGATCTTCAAGACCTATATCCTCGCTGAGCGCGGGGAAGAGATCTGCATCATTGATAAGCATGCCGCCCACGAACGTCAGCTCTTCGAGAAACTGGCGGCAAACTATGGGGATGTTCCGGCCCAGCTGCTGCTGGAGCCGCTGGTGGTGGAGCTGTCGGCAGAGGAAAAGACTGCGCTCCTCTCCAACCTTGAGCTGCTGGAAAGCGCAGGACTGGAGATCGATGACTTTGGCGGCAACAGCGTGTTTCTGCGCTCTGTGCCCGCGGATGTGGAACAGGGCAGTGCCGAGGATCTGCTGGTGGAGCTGGCGGATAAGCTCTCCAAGGGCAGCCGCGATGCCCTGAGCGAAAAGACTGAGTGGGTGCTCCATTCCATCTCCTGCCGCGCGGCCATTAAGGCGGGGGATAAGACCTCCCCGCAGGAGCTGATGGCACTGGCTGAAAAGATCCTCTCGGGCGAGGTGCCGCCCTTCTGCCCTCATGGTCGGCCTTGTGTCCTTAAATTGACCCGGAAGGAGCTGGAAAAACAGTTTGGACGGATCGTGTGACAAAAAGCACCCGGTGCTGGCCGTGGTCGGCCCCACAGCTTCCGGCAAGACCGCGTTGGGTGTTGCACTGGCCGAGCAGTTCGGCGGGGAAATCATCAGCGCCGATTCGATGCAGATTTACAAAGGTCTTGATGTGGGCACCGCCAAGGTGACCCCCTGAGGAGACTCGCGGCATTCCGCACCATGGGATAGATATCCTGCAGCCTGATGAACCGTTCAGCGTGGCTGATTTCACCGCGCTGGCCGGAGCGCTGGAGCATGAGATCTCCGGCAGAGGACATCTGCCCATCCTCGTGGGCGGCACCGGGCTCTATGTCCAGAGCTTTTTGTATGGTGTCCGCTTTGCTGCTGAGAAAACGCCGGACGGTTTGCGGGAACAGCTGGCCGCGGAACTGAATGAAAAGGGTCCGGAAGCCATGTATGCGGAGCTGCAGGCGGTGGACCCCGAAGCGGCGGCGGCCATCCATCCGAACAACCATGTCCGGGTGCTGCGGGCGCTGGAACATTACCGCGCCACCGGCAAAAAGGCTCAGTGAGCAGAAAGCAGACTCACTCCCGCCCGAAAAGCCCTATCGTTCTCTGATTCTTGGGCTGGATTTCCCGGAGCGCGCCCAGCTCTACCGCCGCATCGACCTGCGGGTGGATCTGATGATGGAGCAGGATCTGCTGAACGAGGCAAAACGTGTGTGGGAACACCGGGATACCTATAAGACGGCGGCCCAGGCCATCGGATACAAAGAATTCTTCCCCTACTTTGCGGGGGAGAGCGCGCTTGCCCCTTGTGTGGAGAAGCTGAAACAGGCTTCCCGCAACTATGCCAAGCGCCAGCTGACCTGGTTCCGCCACATGGAGGGCATCTGCTGGCTGGATGCCTCTGCCCCGGATGTCCGGGAACAGGCCGCATGTCTCACTAAATGAAAATTTTTAGCGAAAGGATGAGCGATATGCAGGAAGAAAACCGCGAGGGCATCTCCGGCGCACTGAAAACGCTGGCCGCTGTCGTCATCGTGTTTTTGCTGCTGGCGGCATTGTATGTGGGCTATCAGGCAATGCAGGTGCTGTTTCCGCCCAATACCTACGAGACCGCCCTGCTGGCTACGGTGGAGGACACCGTGGATGCCGAAGGCGTGCTCCTGTTTGAGGAAAGCTACGTTGCGGGCGGCGGCACGCTGGGATATCTGGTGGCAGACGGCGAGCGTGTTTCGGCAGGCACAGCGGTGGCTGAGATCTACAGTGATGCAGCGCAGGCCACCCTGCGCCAGCAGCTGACCCAGATCAATGACCAGATCGACCTGCTGCAGCGCTCCCAGAACACCACTTCGGTGCAGCTGGAATCCCTGCGCAAGAACCGTTCCGCTGCTCTGTACGACCTGATGGATTCGCTGGATGCAGAGGACTACGAGGATACCGATGCGGAGAAGGAAAATTACATTCTGGCCCAGAACAAGCTCTGGGTCATCACCGGCGAGGTGGCCAGCTTCTCCGACCAGATCACCGCGCTGACCCAGCAGGCCGCCACGGTGCAGTCCCAGCTGGGCAATCCGTCCCAGATCACGGCCCCGCAGACGGGCTATTTCATCCGCAGCTCCAGCTCCGGGCGGCTGAACGCAGGTTCTGCCGATATCCTTGCCCTGGATGCGGCCAACCTGAAAGCCTACGTTGAATCCTCCCCGGAGATCGCGATGGACGGCTGCGCGGGAAAGATCGTTTCGGGCTTTACCTGGTACTATGCCGGGGTGTGCTCGGCCAAACAGGCGGAAAAGCTGCTGGGCAGGGACGGCAAGCCTTTGACCAAGAGCGTTGAGATCCGCTTTCCCGGTCAGGTGGAAACGCCCCTCAAGGCAAAGGTCAACGAGGTGAACATCGATGCGGAGAACGACATTGCCCGCTTCGTCCTCTCCTGCGAGATCATCAACGGCGATGTGCTCCGGCTGAACTGTGCCGATGCCCAGATCATCGTGGGACGCAACACCGGCCTGCGGGTGCCTGCTGCCGCGGTGCACTACCTCAAGGAGGACGGCTCCGAGGCAGAGGGCCAGGGCGAGAACTACATCCCCGGCGTGTATGTGAAGTACGGCAACCTGGCCCGCTTCTGCCGCATCGACCCTGTGGACGATGCCCATCCGCAGATCACAGACGGTGATGACCTCATCGTTTTGCCCAGCGGAACGGCTGGTTCTGTCAGTCAGGTTCGGCTTTATGACGAGATTATTGTCTCCGGACAAAATTTGTATGATGGAAAACTTTTGTAGTTATTGACATCTGCGGCAAAAAATCCGATAATAGTAAAGCTATTTGCATCTCTTTTGCAAAAGGCGCCAGGCAGCTGCGGCTGCCCGAATGAAAGGAGCAGATACTATGTCTTTCGTGGATAGTCTCAAAAAGGGCCTTTTCGGCGGTGAGGACGATTACGACGATCAGTACATCGACGACGGCCCCCAGATGGTGAACAACAACAGCGGTCTCGGCGTTGGCATGGACGATGCAGAGGAAGAGCCGGTGGAGGGTGCCCAGAAGAAGAACAAGGTGGTCAACATCCACGCCACCACCCAGCTCAAGGTCGTTCTGGTAAAGCCCGAGCGCTTTGAGGATGCCAGCACCATTGCAGACCACCTGAACAACAAGCGCACGGTCGTGCTGAATCTGGAGTCTACCAACAAGGAAGTTTCCCGCCGTCTGGTGGATTTCCTGTCCGGTGTGGCTTACGCCAACAACGGCCAGATCAAGCGCGTTGCCAACAGCACCTTCATCATTACCCCGTACAACGTGGACATTATGGGCGATCTGCTGGACGAGCTGGAGAACAATGGCGCGTTCTATTGATCCTGCTCCCAGGGCAGTGCGGGGCTTTGTGCCCGCCCGCACCGATGAAGAGCGCTTTCTGATGCGGCATGTGGAGGATCTGGCCCGCGCGGCCGAGGGACGCGGCATTGCTCGCTACTCCGGCTTTTTGAGCGACAGGGAACAGGATCTGGCCCGCGCGGCGCTGAACCGTGCCGATGTGCCGGAGAGCGACCATCACTTTGCGGGCGGCTGGCCCGGAGCAGAGCGGAAGCTGCTCTGCCTGGAGCCGGAGGGCTGCTACCCTGCAAGCCCGCTGTGCTGCGTGAAGCTGACCTGCCGCACCCTTTCCGGGGCGGTACTGCCGAGTCACAAGGATTATCTGGGCAGCCTGATGGGGCTGGAGCTGCGTCGGGAAGCGCTGGGAGATATCGTGCTCCCGGCCGATACGCCGGGCACTGCCTATGTCTTTGCGCTGGAAACGGCGGGGGAGCTCATCTGCCGGGAACTGCTGCAGGTGGGCCGGACAGAGGTCACCACCACGCTGCTTTCGCTGGATGAGGTGCCCGAATTCCCGCAGGCAGAGCGCAAAACGCAGACAGCCACCGTGTCCTCTTTGCGGCTGGACGCTGTGCTTGCGGCCATGCTCCATTGCAGCCGCGGGCAGGCATGTGAGTGGATCGCGGCGGGCCGGGTGGAGATCAACCACCTGCCTGCAGAGAGCGCCCACGCCCCGGTGTATGAGGGTGATGTGTTCACGGTGCGCGGCAAGGGGCGCTTTGGCCTGACGGCCCTGCCCGGAAAAAGCAAAAAAGACCGATCGATCATCGAGTTTTTTCAATATTGAATGAAAAGGGAGGAAACCACTATGCTGACCCCGCAGGATGTGCGTGCTGCACAGTTTGAAAAGAACATCCGCGGCTACCGGACCGAAGAGGTGGACCGTTTCCTGGATAAAGTAGAGGAGCAGCTGAAGCAGGATGAAGATCAGGCTGAGGAGCTGCGCCGCCAGATCGCTGAGCTGACTGCCGAGAATCAGCGTCTGCACAAGGAAATGGAGAGCTACGAGGCTGACGGCGATATGCTCAAGAGTGCGCTGATCAATGCCCAGCGGATGGGTGAGAATGTCATCCGGGAAGCAAACCAGAAGTCGGAAGAGATCCTGCATCGCGCAAATCTGCGCGGTGATGATATTATCCGTGATGCCAACGAGCTGCTGCAAAAAGCCAGTGACCGCGCGGATGAGATCATCAACGAGGCAAACGAGAAAAAGCTTGCCCAGGAGCGCGAGTATGACCGCGTCCGGCTGGAAGTGACCCGCTTCAAGTCCGATGTGCTGAACCTGTACCGCAGCCATGTTGAGTCTCTGAGCCGCCTGCCTGAGTTCCAGAAGGAGGAGCCCGCTGAGGATGCTCCTGCCGAGGACGAGGCGGCAGCCGCCGAGACCACTGCCGCCGCTGTGACCGAGGAGATCGCCGAGGCACAGCCTGCTGCAGCGGATGTGGATGCTGAGGACGAGACCCCTGCGGATGAAAAGACCAGCGAGGAGTTCTGGGCACAGGACGAGAGCCAGCTCAAGCTCGACCCGCCCCCCGGCCCCTGCCGCCGAGGATGAGGCTGCAGCGCCGGACTACGCCGCTTTTAAGGGCGTGAAGTTCAGCGAGTGATCCCAAAGCGTTTTAGTAAATTAGAGGAGTGTGTAACCATTGGCTAAGAATAAGTCTCAGTACGACAGTACCCTGAATCTGCCCAAGACTCTGTTTGAGATGCGTGCCGGTCTGCCCAAGAAGGAGCCCGCCATGCTGGAGGATTTGGGAGAAGAACGACCTGTACAACAACCTGATCAAGCACAACGACGGCAAGCCCAAGTTTGTCCTGCACGACGGCCCTCCGTATGCAAACGGCAACATCCACATGGGCACCGCCCTGAACAAGATCATCAAGGATATCATCATCCGCGACAAGAACATGGAGGGCTTCCAGGCTCCCTATGTGCCCGGCTTTGATACCCACGGCCTGCCCATTGAACTGAAGGCTCTGTCCTCCCTGGGCGAGAAGAAGAAGGACATCTCCAAGCTGGAGCTGCGCCAGATCTGTGAAAAGTTCGCCACCGAGCATATCGACATTATGAGCGACCAGTTCAAGCGTCTGGGCGTTATCGGTGACTTTGAGCACCCCTACCTGACCCTGAAGCCTGAGTTCGAGGCCCGCCAGATCGAGATCTTCGGCGAGATGGCCAAGAAGGGCTACATCTACAAGGGCCTGAAGCCCGTGTACTGGTGCCCCGACTGCCGCACCGCTCTGGCTGAGGCAGAAATCGAGTACGGCGAGGACGACTGCGATTCCATCTTCGTCCGCTTCCACGTTTCTCAGGATCCCAACGGTGTGCTGGCAAAGCACGGCATCCCGATGGATAAGACCTACTTCGTGATCTGGACCACCACCACCTGGACCCTGCCCGCCAACGAGGCCATCTGCCTGAACGGTGCCTTTGAGTATTCCTTTGTCAAGATCGGCGAGGAGTACCATATCATGGCCACCGAGCTGGTCAAGAGCGTGATGGATGCCTGCCATATTGAGAACTACGAGATCGTGGGCGAGCCTGTTTCCGGCGCTGAGTTCGAGCTGATGCGCTATCATCACGTCTACCTGCCCAAGGAGGGTACCGTCATCCTGGGCGACCATGTCACGCTGGAAAGCGGTTCCGGCTGCGTCCACACCGCAGGCGGCCACGGCGTGGATGACTTCAATGTTTCTCAGAAGTACAACGTGCCCATCACTGTTCCCGTGGACGACGGCGGCTGCTTGACGGAGCTGGCCGGCAAGTACGCAGGTCAGCGTGTCTGGGCTGCCAACAAGACCATTCTGGCCGACCTGACCGAGGCCGGTGCCATCATGGGTCAGGTGCACATCAAGCATCAGTATCCGCACTGCTGGCGCTGCCACAACCCCATCATCTTCCGTGCCACCGAGCAGTGGTTCTGCTCTGTTGCCAAGTTCCGTGACGATGTCTACAAGGCCATCGACACCGTGAAGTGGATGCCTGACTGGGGCCACGACCGCATGAAGGGCATGGTCCGTGACCGCAACGACTGGTGCATCAGCCGTCAGCGTACCTTGGGGGCGTGCCCATCCCGGCTTTCTACTGCAAGAAGTGCGGCGCTTACCACATCACCGATGCCACCATCAAGGCTGTCAGCGCGCTGTTCCGCAAGGAAGGCTCCGATGCCTGGTACAAGTATGAGGCAGAGCAGATCATCCCCGCAGGTGAAGTCTGCGAGAAGTGCGGCGCTTCCGAGTGGACCAAGGATACCGACATCATGGATGTCTGGTTCGATTCCGGTTCCACCCACGCTGCCGTGCTGGAGGAGCGCCCGGAGCTGAGCTTCCCGGCCGACATGTATATGGAGGGCGGCGACCAGTTCCGCGGCTGGTTCCAGTCCAGCCTGCTGACCAGCGTGGCTGCCAAGGGCTGTGCACCTTACAAGTCCGTTCTGTGCCACGGCTGGGTCGTGGACGAGCAGGGCAAGCAGATGCACAAGAGCGCCGGCAACGGCGTGGAGCCCAGCGAGATCATCAAGGACTACGGTGCGGATATCATCCGCCTGTGGGTCGCTTCTTCCGACTACACCGTGGATGTGCGCGCCGGTAAGAACATCTTCAAGCAGCTGAGCGAGGCTTACCGCAAGATCCGCAACACCGCCCGCTTCATTCTGGGCAATCTGGATGGCTTTGACCCCAACACCGATTGTGTGGCGGATGACCAGCTGCAGGAGATCGACCGCTGGGCACTGGCCGCTCTGGATGACCTGATCGTGAATGCCAAGGCCGGCTACGATGTGTATGACTTCAACAAGGTCTATCACGCCGTCTACAACTTCTGCGTTGTTGCCATGTCCAACTTCTACCTGGATGTGACCAAGGACCGCCTGTACTGCACCAACGGTGTGGGCCGCAAGGCTGCACAGACCACCATGTACAAGATCCTGGTCGCACTGGACAAGATCATTGCCCCCATCCTCTGCTTCACCAGCCAGGAGATCTGGGACTTCCTGCCCAAGACCGAAGGCATGAACAAGTACGTTGTGTTCGAGGCAATGCCCAAGGCAGGCCAGTACGCTGCAGACGATGCCTTCAAGGCCAAGTGGGCACAGCTCATTGCTGTCCGTGACGAGGTTAAGAAGGTGCTGGAGCAGGCCCGTGCAGAAAAGACCATCGGTGCTTCTCTGGAAGCTTCCGTTACCCTGTACTGCAATGATGCCGTCTATGACCTGCTGAACAGCATTCCCATGGACGAGCTGGCTGACCTGATGATCGTCTCCCATGTGGAGCTGGTCAAGGGCGAGGGTGGTTCTGCCTCCGCTGTTGAGGGTCTGGGCGTTGCTGCTGCACATGCCACCGGCGAAAAGTGCGAGCGCTGCTGGAAGTATTCCGCAGACATCGGCACCCACGCCGCACATCCCACCCTCTGCGCACGCTGCGCAAGCGTGGTGGAAGCATAAGCCTTCCTGAAATAAACGCTGCGGCGCTCCTTTCGAGCAGGGAGCGCCGCTTTTTGGTATCAGAACACAGGCGGCAGCGTGCCGCCGTTGGGAGTATTTTTATGGCATTTGTGATCTTCAATCTGCTGTGCGTTGCGGCGCTGGTCGGCCTCGATCAGGCCATCAAGTTCTGGGCTGTCAGCGCTTTGCAGCCGGTGGGCGCAATGCCGCTGATCCCCCATGTGGTGGAACTGCGGTTCGTGCTCAACCAGGGCATGGCATTCAGCCTGCTCAGCGGCAAGCAGCTGTTTTTGATCGTTGCAACCAGCGCAGCGCTGCTGCTGGTTGCTTATTGGCTGTTCTTCCGCAGCCGGAACAACCGGCTGCAGCAGGCCGCACTCATCCTGGTGCTGGGCGGCGGCATCGGCAACCTGATCGATCGTGTGCTGAACGGCGAGGTGGTGGATTACATCAACCTGCTGTTCGTGCGGTTCGCAGTGTTCAATTTTGCAGATATCTGTGTCTGTGTTGGTGTGGCACTCTGGGTGCTGGTCATTTTCCTGGAGGAGCTGCACGAGGATACGAAAAAGGGCCCGAAGGAGCAGTAAGCCATGGAGCAGCGTGAATACATCGTAGAAGCCGAGGGTGCAGGCCAGCGCATTGACCGCTTCCTGAGCGGCGAGGATACCGGCCTTTCCCGCAGCGCCCTGCAGGGCCTTGTGGCGGAGGGCCATGTGCTCTGCAACGGTAAGGCTCCGGCCAAGAGCCTGAAGCTCAAGGCAGGGGATATCATCCTGCTGGAGATCCCCGACGCAAAGCCCATCGAGGCTGTGCCGCAGGAGATCCCGCTGGATATCGTCTATGAGGATGCGCACCTTCTGGTGGTCAACAAGCCCAAAGGGATGGTCGTCCACCCGGCTCCCGGCAACCCGGACGGCACTCTGGTCAACGCCCTGCTCTGGCACTGCAAGGGCAGCCTTTCCGGCATTGGCGGCGAGATCCGGCCCGGCATCGTCCACCGCATCGATAAGGACACCAGCGGTCTGCTGGTGGTGGCAAAGGATGATGCAACCCACATCGGCCTTTCCCAGCAGATGGCAGTGCACAGCGTGGAGCGGGCCTACAATACCATCGTCTATGGCGGCTTTGCCCAGGATGAGGGCTTTGTGGAGAGCAACCTGGGCCGCAGCAAGACCGACCGCAAGAAGATGGCGGTCTATCCGGCCAGTGAGCCCCACACAAAGTACGCCTATACCGGCTACAAGGTGTTGGAACGGCTGGGCGAGTTCACGATGCTGGAGTGCCGCCTGAAAACGGGCCGTACCCACCAGATCCGCGTTCACATGGCTTCCATCCACCACCCGGTGGCGGGCGACCCGGTGTACGGCCCCCACAACTGCATCACCAGCCTGCATGGTCAGTGCCTGCATGCAAAAACGCTGGGGTTTATTCACCCCATCACGGGGGAACACCTGCGGTTCGATTCTGAGCTTCCGGATTACTTCACCCGCTTCTTGACCACGCTCCGTCAGCGCACAGGAGGAAATACCCTATGAAAGAGACGACCATTGACCAGACCTTAGTCCTCTGTGATCTGGACAGCCTGCTGCTGGATGCCGCAGGCAATCTGCCCCAGCTCCAGCGGGACGTGCTGCAGCTTTTTGCCAGCAGGGGCGGCAGGCTGACCGTTTTCTCTCAGCGTTCGCCCCGGGCGGTCCGCTCTCTGTTGGGCGGGGTGCGGCTCAGTGCGCCCGCACTGGTCTGCGGCGGTACACTGGCCTACAACTTTTCGGAGGGCTCCGGCACCGCGCTGTGCAGCTTTGAGGGGATGGAGGAGTCTGTCCTGAAGATGCTGCCCTCCCTGTCCGGCGTGGGCATTGCCCTGCAGATGCGCGATGGCTCCACCCGCGCTGTGCGGATGAGCGAGGGACTGGTGTTCCACCTCAAGCAGGAGTGGACTCCCTTTGTGCTGAGCAACGCCGCCGATGTCAAGGGCGAGGACGTTCTGCGCATCCTGTTTTATCAGGACAAAAAGGCAGATGCCCATTCTGCCCACACTGCAAAAGGCGCTGGGGGACGCGGCAGCCTTCCTGCATGCGGAGCGCCTTGCACCGGATACGCTGGTGCTTACCCCTGGCCTTGTCTCAGGCAGTGCTATGCTCAACGCCGTCTGCCCTCCCTCCGGCTATGCCGCCGAGCAGCTGACGGTGCTGGCTGGCTGCACCCAGATGCTCGACCTTGTCCATCTGGCGGGGGAGAGCGTTGTGCCTGCGGATGCCGCGCCTGAACTGCGCCTTGCTGCCAACCGGATGACCCTGACCGACCACGATACCGGTGCAGCGGCAGAGCTTTTGTACGGCATGGTGCGCCGTGCGGAAACTTCTGCGTAAAATCATTGTAAAGCTCTCTGCAAATTCTCCGCAGAGGGCTTTCTTTTTCAGAGAAAGTCGGGTACAATGGAATGAAGAAAGCCAGTCTCACAAAAACGGAACAGAGATTTCTGTGGGCAGCGGCCCTTGTCTGCGCGGTGTGCGTTGCGCTGGCGTTTGGATTTGCCGTTCCGCGGCAGACAGAACCGGACCGTGCAGCCGGGAGTGAAACACCGCTCATCCAGCTGGCGCGGGTCGATCTGAACACCGCCGGGCAGGACGCTCTCTGCACCCTGCCGGGGGTGGGGGAACAGCGCGCCCGGGCCATCATCGAATACAGGGAGCAGTACGGGCGCTTTGCCGCGGTGGAAGAGGCCGCCGCCGTGCCCGGCCTGACAGAAGCGGTGGTGGAAGAGTGGGATGGACTTGCTTACGTGAGCTGAAGCGCTGCGGCGAAAGCCGCAGGTCAGGGAAAAAGGGAGTAAACTACTATGAAAGAGGATACGATCTTCATCAACCGTGAACTCAGCTGGCTGGATTTTAACCGTCGTGTGCTGGTGCTGGGCAAGGATAAGAATGTCCCGCTGGCGGAGCAGGTGAAATTCCTTGCCATTTATGGCTCCAATCTGGATGAATTTTTCATGGTGCGTGTGGGCTCCCTGCAGGAGCGCGCCAACCTTGCACGCAGTCAGAAGGACAAAGACAAGCGTGAGAACAAGACCAACATGACGGCCGAGGAACAGCTGAACGCTATCATGCCCAAAGTTGCCCATCTGCAGGAGGACTGCGATAAATACTACGAGAAAGCGCTGGAAAATCTGGATGCCTGCGGCTATAAAAAGGTAAACTTCGATGCGATGGATAAGGAGCAGGAGCGCTTCTGGAAAAAGTACTTCCAGAACGAGCTGTTCCCCATCCTCAGCCCGCAGATCGTGGACAACCGCCACCCGTTCCCATTCTTGCGCAATAAGGAGATCTACCTCGGCGCTCTGCTCAAGGAAAAAGAGGGCCAGAGCCTTGGCATGATCCCCATCTCCAGCCAGATGGAGCGGCTGATCCTGGTGCGCCGGGAGGGCAAGACCGAGTTTGCCCTGACAGAGGAACTGGTGCTGCATTATGCGTCTCTCATCTTCGGCAAGGATGCCGTCCAGGAAAAGTGCCTGTTCCGCGTCACCCGCAACGCTGACATTGATGTAAAAGAGGGCATGATGGACCATGATATCGATTACCGCGAGATTATGGCCGACCTGCTCAAGCGCCGCCGCAAGCTGGCCGCTGTCCGCCTGCAGGTAACTCCCACGGCCCCGCAGGAGATCCTGCGTCTCCTCTGCGACAAATTAGAGCTGAGCCATAAGCGGATATTTGCCCAGAAGAGCCCGCTGGATCTGAGCTTCTTCTACAAGCTCACCGGTAAAATGGAGGCCGAGGGCAACCCGGAGCTGTTCTATCCCTCGGCCCGGCCCATGCTGCCGCCCCAGGATTATGACCTTGCCGCCGAGGTGGAAAAGCACGATGTCCTGCTCAGTTATCCGTATCAGTCCATCCGCCCCTTCATCGCGATGCTGAAAAAGGCTGCGCGGGATCCGGAGGTCATCTCCATCAAGATGACCCTTTACCGGATGGCGCGGGAATCCCAGATCGTGCAGGCCCTGATCGAAGCCGCCGAAAACGGCAAGGAAGTGGTGGCTCTGGTAGAGCTGCGTGCCCGCTTTGACGAGCAGAACAACATCGACTGGTCCAAGCAGCTGGAAGAGGCTGGCTGTACCATCCTCTACGGCTTTGATGATTACAAGGTGCACTCCAAGCTGACCCTCATCACAAAGAAGGGCCCGCAGGGCTACAGCTATATCACCCAGATCGGCACCGGCAACTACAACGAAAAGACCAGCGAGCTCTATACCGATTATTCGTTCATCACGGCAGATCTGGGCATCGGTGAGGAAGCCTCCAATGTGTTCCAAAACCTTGCCGTGCAGAAGCTGACAGAGACCACCGAGAAGATGCTGGTGGCTCCTCTGCGCTTCAAGAGCGTGCTGCTGGACGAGATGGACCGGGTCATCAATGCAGCCAAGCTGGGCCGCCCGGCATCCATGATCCTGAAAAACAACTCCATCTCGGATCGGGATATCATCCTGAAGCTCGAAGAAGCCAGCTGTGCGGGGGTCCGCATTGATATGATCGTGCGCGGCATCTGCTGTGTCCGCGCCGAGGTGCCGGGCAAGACCGAGAACCTGCATATCCGCAGTCTGGTGGGCCGCTACCTTGAGCATGGCCGTATCTACAGCTTCTACGATGGCGTGACCACCCGCATCTATATCGCCTCCGGCGATTTCCTCACCCGCAACACCGAGTGCCGCGTGGAGGTGGGTGTCCGGGTGGAGGACCCTGTCCTCATCCAGAAGCTGAGCGATATCCTCCAATTGCAGCTGCGGGATAACGTCAATGCCCGGGAGATGCGGGCAGACGGCAGCTATCAGAAGGTGAAAGCGGCCCCCGGTGAGCCCCTTGTCAACGGCCAGATGGACATGTACGATCTGCTCCGGGATGACTGGCTCGCCCGGGATACCGCTCCTGCGGCAGAACCGGAGCAGCCCGAGCTAGAGGCTCCGGAACGGCCGTCTGAGCCCGAAACGAGACCGGAGCCGGTTCAGGTGGCGGAGCAGCCCGCAGAACCAGCAAAACAGCCTGCCACGGTGAAAGCAGTACCTGCTCCGGCTGTGCAGAGCGCACCCACTTCGCACGCTGTTGATCGCGCGGAACGGCACGGCCACCCCAGCCTCTTCCAGCGGCTCCATGACTGGCTCCGCCGGTAAATACGGAAATAGCACCCTCTGGGAAATCTCCCAGGGGGTGTTTTGGTTCTCAGTGATCTTCCTTCTGCATACACTTTCCAGAACGGAGGGCGAAAAGATGCAGGCAAAACATGGACGAGCAGGGAAACACAAGCGATATCAACGGGCGGCGGTGCTGGCTCTGACGGTGCTGCTGATCATTCTGCTGGCGGGCAGGGTGCTCCCGGTCTGTGCGGGCAAAAAGTGTCCCGGCGGGAGCCAGCCTGAAACAGGCAAAGCCGGGGCAGACGCTCTGCTTCCCGCTGGAAACGGCGGCGTGGCGTGTCTCTGACCCTTATGGCTGGCGGAAGGATCCCTTTACCGGGAAAAAGGCCTTCCACCGGGGCGTGGACCTTGCCTGCGAGGAGGGTACACCGGTCCTTGCGGCACTGGACGGCGTGGTGACCGCCGCCCGACGTGGAGCCGCTTACGGCAACTATGTCCGGCTGACTCATGGGGACGGGCAGGAAACGCTCTATGCCCACATGCAGTATCTCTATGTCCGGGCCGGGGAGGTGGTTGCAGCAGGCCAGCGGCTGGGCACTGCCGGACAGACGGGCCGTGCCACCGGGGCACACCTGCACTTTGAATTTCTGACAGGCGGCATCCGGTATGATCCTTCTGCCGCACTGAGCCTGCCATGATGCGGCATCGGTTCCGGTACGGGCCGCTTGTGTTCCGGGACCCACTGCTGCTCTGCGGGACGCTGTACGTTCTGCTCTATTTCGATGCAAGCGGGTTTCTGCGGCTGGGGCTGCTGGCAGCATTCCTGCATGAGTTGGGGGCACATCGGGGTATATCTTGCCCTGTTTGGGCAGTTTCCGGTCATTGAAGTCACCCTTACCGGCTTTTGTATGCGCACCCGGGGCAGGGAAATGACCCTGTGGCAGACCGCTCTCCTTGCCGCGGCAGGCCCTGCGGTGAATTTTGTGCTGGCCGGGCTCTGGATGCTTCGGCTGGAACAGCGGGCCACCATCCGGGCCAGTGCCTTTCTGGCGGCCAACCTCCTGACCGGGGCCTTCAACCTCCTGCCCATCCCGCCGCTGGATGGGGCACAGCTGGCGGCGTGCGGCTGGTCGCTGCTCCAAAACAATGATTGCATTTCCCGGCAGAATCGGGTACAATAAAATGAATGAAGTAAAACTGTTCTGTCAATGGAGGAACTTGATGTTTGATCCCAAGCTGAAAGAAGCGCTGGGCCGGGTGCAGAAGCCGGGCCGTTACACCGGCGGCGAACCGGGCAGCGTGTATAAAGACAAAGAAAACGGTGGATGTCCGGTTTGCATTCTGCTTCCCGGATACCTACGAGGTGGGAATGTCCTTCCTCGGTGAGAAGATCCTGTACGAGCTGCTCAACAGCCACGAGAACTGGTGGTGTGAGCGGGCCTTTATGCCCTGGCTGGATATGAAGGCTGAGATGGAGCGGCTGGACCTGCCCCTGTACACTATGGAGAGCAAGGACCCCCTGACCGATTTGATGCGGTGGGCTTTACCCTGCAGTACGAGCTTTCCTATACCAACATTCTGGCCATGCTCGATCTGGCGCACATTCCGTTCTACGCAAAGGACCGCGATGAGCACTGGCCCCTGATCGTGGCGGGCGGCCCCTGCGCCTGCAACTCGGAGCCCATTGCGGATTTCTTTGATGTCATCCAGCTGGGTGAGGGTGAGAACCAACTGCCTTCCATCTGCGCCGAGATCGAACGTGCCAAGAAAGAGGGCAGTGTCATCCAAAAAGGAGCTGCTGCGCCGCATTGCAAGATCCCCGGGGTCTATATCCCCGCCTTCTACGATGTGACCTACTTTGAGGACGGCCGGGTCAAAGCCATTACCCCCAACGAGCCGGGCATCCCGGCGGTCATCACCAAGGCCATCATCAAGGATCTGAACGAGTTTGCCCCGCCAACGAACTTTGTTGTGCCCATGGTGGGTGCCATCCAGGATCGTGCCAGCATTGAGGTGCTGCGCGGCTGTGTGCGCGGCTGCCGGTTCTGTCAGGCGGGCTTCCTGTACCGCCCCATGCGCCAGCGGGATGCCAGCCTGCTGAATAAGGCGGCACAGGATCTGTGCGCCAACACCGGCTATGAAGAGCTCAGCCTGTCCAGCCTGTCCACCTCCGACCACGGCCAGCTGGAAGAACTGCTGGATGATCTGAATGAGTGGGCCCCCCAAGGAGCACGTCAGCCTGTCGCTGCCCTCTCTGCGGATGGACAACTTCTCCCAGAGCCTGATCGAAAAGACCACCAAGGTGCGCAAGAGCGGCCTGACCTTTGCGGCCGAGGCCGGTACCCAGCGCCTGCGGGATGTCATCAACAAGAATGTTACCTGGGACGAGATCGAAAAGACCTGCTCGCTGGCCTTTGCCAACGGCTATTCCTCGGTCAAGCTCTACTTTATGATGGGCCTGCCCACTGAGACGATGGAGGACATCGAGGGCATTGCCGAGACCGCCCAGAAGGTGGTAGATCTCTATTACTCCACTGCCCAAGCGCGGCAAGGGCAAGGGCGTGCAGGTGACCATCAGCTGTGCCTGCTTTGTGCCCAAGCCCCACACGCCTTTCCAGTTCGTGCCCATGGACACGGAGGAAAGCCTGCAGGCCAAGCAGAAGCACCTGCTGGAAAGCGTCCACAGCCGCAAGATCAAGGTGAACTATCACGACAGCACCACCAGTTTTCTGGAGGGCGTGTTCGCCAAGGGTGACCGCCGTCTGGCTCCTGTTATTCTGGAAGCCTACAAGCGGGGCTGTTACTTTGACGGCTGGGAAGAGTGCTTCAAGTATGATACCTGGATGCAGGTGTTTGAGGATCTGGGCATTGATCCCAGGTTCTACTGCCAGCGTTCCATTGGGCTGGACGAGGTGACCCCGTGGAGCCACATGGACTACGGTGTGACCCACGAATATCTGGTGCGGGAGTACAACAAGGCCCTTGCCGCCCAGACCACCCAGCCCTGCAACCGTGCCTGCCATGGCTGCGGTGCCAATCATCTGTTAGGAGGTCCCTGCTTTGATTACAGTCAGAATCTCGTTTGAGAAGAAGAATGAGGCCTCCTACATCTCCCTGCTGGATCTGCAGCGGGTGATGCAGCGGGTGCTCAAGCGCAGCGGCCTGCCTGTGTGGCACACGCTGGGTTTCAACCCCCACATCTACATGACCTTTGCCTGCCCGCTTTCGCTGGGGCAGGAGAGCGAGTGCGAATGCGTGGATGTCAAAACCGAGGCTGAGAACCCGGATTTTGCCCAGTGGCAGACCGAGCTGAACGCCATCATGCCCACCGGCATCCGCATCACCCATGTGGGCCCGGTGCAGATGAAGGCTGACCTCATTGCCTTTGCCTGCTATCAGATCACCTACCCGGCGGCGGCAGCGGCTGTGCTGGAACAGTATAACGCATTGGAAAGCGCCCCGGTGGAAAAACACAGCAAAAAGGGCAAAAAGATCGTGGAGCTCAAGGATCACATCCCGCAGGTGGAATATACCACCGCAGGGGATCGTGTCTGCATGGAGCTCTGCCTGCCTGCCGCACAGGAGCTGAACCTGAATCCCTCGCTGCTCACCGGCTTTCTGGAAGAAAAGTTTGGTCTGCCTGCCGCCAGCGCAGGCATCCTGCGCAAGCGCTTCCTGACGGCGGATCGGCAGCTCTTTGCCTGATTTCCCGGGCAAAGAATGCCTTTTGGGCAGAACAGAAAATTTTTGGGATTATTTTGGGCAAATCGCTTGATTTTACGGGCGTTTTGTGCTATCCTATTAGGGCGTTAGTGTCCGCTGATACCACAGCGGGGTTAATGACAATATCATTAAACGGGCGGTCCTCTGACGGCAAGGTGCCGTGCATGAACGTCTAAAACAAATGGAGGATTCAAAATGGACGCACTGAAGATTATTTCTGAAGGCAGCATCAAGGCTGAGAAGCCCCAGTTCAACGTTGGCGATACCGTCCGCGTTGATGTTCGTATCAAGGAAGGCGAGCGTGAGCGTATCCAGGCTTTCGAGGGCACCGTTATTGCTAAGAAGCACGGCGGCGTTGCAGAGACCTTTACCGTTCGCCGCGTTTCCTACGGTGTCGGCGTTGAGCGTGTCTTCCCCATCAACAGCCCCTTCGTCGAGAAGGTCACCGTTGTCCGCAAGGGCAAGGTTCGCCGCGCCAAGCTGTTCTATCTGCGTGGTCGTACCGGCAAGGCTGCTAAGGTCAAGAGCGATATTTGATGATCCCCGCGTAAAACCCGGGTAGAAAATGGGACAACTTGTTGTCCCTTTTTTCTTTATTCCGGGCCAGACAAGATTGTGAGGTGCATCGGGTAAATGGAAAAGCATGCTTCAACACAGGAAACTGTGCGCGGACAGAATGTGTTTGAGTGGTACGAGGCGCTGATCTCCGCCGCGCTGGTGCTGGTGCTGGTATTCTCACTGTTCTTCCGCATCATTCAGGTGGACGGCGAATCCATGGTGCCCACCTTGCAGAACGGCGATAAGCTGATCGTCTGGGGCGCAGGCTACGCGCCCCAGCGGGGCGATGTGGTCATCGTGGACAGTTATACGGCCTACGGCAAGCCACTGGTCAAGCGTGTCATTGCCAAAGGCGGCGATGTGGTGAACATTGATTATCAGGCTGGCACGGTCTCGGTGAACGGTGAAATACTGCAGGAAGCTTATATCGCTGAACCGACCTATCTTGGCTATGACGTAACGTTTCCGTACACGGTGCCGGAGGGCACAGTGTTTGTGATGGGCGATAACCGCAACGCCTCGCTGGACAGCCGCTCGTCCTATGTGGGCTGCATTGATGAACGCGATATTCTGGGCAAAGTGCTGCTCTGCATTTTTGCCCTTTTCGGATTTTGGGGTGGTAAAATGAACAACGATACCCGCTTTGCAAATCAATATAACATCCAATGGTTCCCCGGCCACATGACCAAGACCCTGCGGATGATGGAGACGGAGATCCAGCATGTGGATGCCAGTCTGGTGCTGCTGGATGCCCGCATCCCGCTTTCCAGCCTGAACCCCGAGGTGGAGCGCATTACGGCCCGCAAACCCAAGCTCTATGTGCTGAACAAGGCAGATCTGGCCGATCCTGCTGTGACAGAGGAGTGGATCAGATACTTCCGCGCCGCCGATGCAGGCTGCGTGGCCATCAGCGCCAAGCAGAAGGGCGGTACCAAGGCGGTGCAGACCGCCATTGAAAGGGAGCTGGCCTCGCTGCTGGAGCGCCGCCAGAACCGTGGTATGGGTGGTGCCAAAACTCAGGTGATGCTCTGCGGCATCCCCAACGTGGGCAAATCTACCTTCATCAACACCTTTGCAGGTTCTGCCCGTGCCAAGGCGGCCGACCGTCCCGGCGTGACCAAGGGCAAGCAGTGGGTCAGCACCGAAAAGTTTGACCTGCTGGATATGCCCGGCGTGCTCTGGAAAAAGTTTGATTCCAAGACCATTGCTTCTAATCTGGCCTTCATCGGCTCCATCAAGGATGATATTCTGGATGTGGAAGAGCTGGCCATGAATCTGCTGGATGAGGTGCGCCGCAATTACCCCGACCTCGTGGCCCAGCGCTACAAGCTGGATGCAGAGACGCTGGCCCTGCCGCCCTACGAACTGATGGAGGCTATCGGCCGCAAGCGCGGTCTGCTGGTGCGCGGCGGCGAGGTGAACACCGAGCGCTGTGCCATTATGCTGGTGGACGAGTTCCGCGCCTGCAAGTGGGGCCGCATCTCTCTGGAGCGCCCGCCCCAGCGGGATGATCTGGCAGACTTTGCCGAGGAGGACGACGAATGAAACGGCGTTCTGACGAGGAAATCTCTGCCCCTCTGTACGAGTATGATGCGGCTATCCGTGCGCAGTACGGTTTTTTTTGCCGGTGTGGACGAAGCAGGCCGCGGCCCGCTGTGCGGTCCAGTCGTTGTGGCGGCCTGTATCCTTGACCCGGAGAAGCCGGTGTACGGCATCAACGACTCCAAGAAGCTGACCGAGAAAAAACGGGAAGCCCTCTTTGATGAGATCCTTGACAAGGCGCTGGCCTATAAGATCGTCTTTGTAGGCCCGGAGATCATCGACCGGGATAATATCCTGAATGCCACCATGAGCGGCATGAAGCAGGCTGCAGAAGGGCTGGACATTGTGCCGAATCTTGTGCTGGTGGATGGCAACCGTGCCCCGGCTGCGCTGGAGATCCCCGCCCAGCCGGTGGTCAAGGGCGATGCCACCAGCGCCAGCATCGGCGCGGCATCGATCCTGGCAAAGGTCAGCCGGGATCGCTATATGATGGAGCTGGACAAGCAGTACCCGCAGTATCAGCTGGCAAAGCACAAAGGCTACCCGACCAGGCTCCACTATGAGCTGATCGAACAGTACGGGATCCAGCCCTTCTACCGCCGAAGCTTCCTGAAAAAGCAGGGCTATTGGCCGGAGGGCAAGTGATGGATCGGGCCGAGACCGGCCGCACCGGCGAGGCTGTGGCTGCGCGATATTACCAGAAGCAGGGATGTGAGCTGGTGGCCCACAACTACCGCACTAGGATGGGGGAAATCGACCTCATCCTGCGGGAGCCGGACGGCACACTGGTGCTCTGTGAGGTCAAGACCCGCAGCCCCGACCCGCTGGCCGCACCTGCTGCGGCCGTGACCCCTGCCAAGCAGCGCAGGCTCATCCGCACCGCGGAATATTATCTCCAGCACACCGGACAGAGTGATGAACCGGTTCGTTTTGACGTTGCCGAAGTGACCCCTCTTGACAGCGGGCGCTGGATGGTACATATTATAAAGGGTGCATTTACCGCGTAATGCGGGATGCATTGGTGGGAAAAGGCAGAAAACGGCTTTTGCCGCTGCCGCAAACATGGGGCCAATGCGGGCCCCGCTGGCAAAAAGGAGCGACGACAATGCAGTTTTTCAGCACGAGAGATCATAACCGCGTGGTAAGTGCCTCTCAGGCCATTGCACAGGGCCTGTCGGATGAGGGCGGTCTGTTTGTTCCGCAGAGCTTCCCACAGGTGGATGTCAAGGCGATCTGTGCGCTGGATTACCCCGAGATGGCTGCTGCCATCGTGGGGCAGTATCTGACTGATTATTCACAGGAGTTCCTGCAGGAGGCCGCCAAGGCCACCTATGGTGCGGCCTTTGGCGGAAAGGCGGGCTATCTGGCCCCTGTTTCGGATGAGGTGTACTCTCTGGAACTGTGGCACGGCCCGACCTGCGCCTTCAAGGATTACGCCCTGCAGCTGATGCCGAAGCTGCTGGTGGAGGCAAAGAAAAATTCTTGACCGCACCGAGAAAACATTGATCCTGGTGGCGACCAGCGGTGATACCGGCAAGGCCGCGCTGGATGGCTACCACGATATCCCGGGTGTGGAGATCGCGGTGTTCTTCCCCACGGGCGGCACCAGTGAGATCCAACGCCTGCAGATGGTGACCCAGGAAGGCGAAAATGTGGCGGTCTACGCTGTGCGCGGCAATTTCGATGATGCCCAGACCGGCGTGAAGAAGGTCTTTGGCGACCCGGCCATTGCCGCCGAGCTGGCAAAGCGGAACATCCGTCTGTCCAGTGCAAACTCCATCAACTGGGGCCGTCTGGTGCCGCAGATCGTTTACTACTTTGCCGCCTACGCCCAGCTGCTCAAGGCAGGGAAGGTGCGCTTTGGTGACAAGGTGGACTTCTGTGTGCCTACGGGCAATTTTGGCGATATTCTGGCGGGCTACTATGCAAAACAGATGGGCCTGCCGGTGGGCCGACTGATCTGCGCTTCCAATGAGAACAACGTCCTGACCGATTTCCTGACCACCGGTACTTATACTGCCAAGCGGGAATTCTTCAAGACCACTTCCCCCAAGCATGGATATTCTGGTATCCTCCAATCTGGAGCGCCTGCTCTATCACGTCACCGGCAGCGATGCCGAGGTGGCGGGCCTGATGAAGAGCCTGTCTGAGACCGGCAGCTATACCGTCCGGCCCGAGACGCTGGCCACCATTCAGGAAAGCTTTGGCTGCGGCTGGAGCAGCGAGGAAGAGGTGGCAGGGGAGATCCGTGCCCGCTATGAGCAGGATGGCTATCTCTGCGATACCCACACCGCTGTGGCTTTCCATGTGGCGGGCCGTCACAAGCGCGTGGGTGTGCCCATGGTGGTGCTGTCCACTGCCTCCCCCTACAAGTTCCCCCGCAGCGTGCTGGAGGCTCTGGGCCACACTGCCCCGCAGAACGACTTTGAGGCCATGCAGGAGCTGGAAGCAGCCACCGGCCGCACTGCACCCGCAAGCCTTGCTGCCCTGCGGCAGAAGGCCGAGCGGTTCAATACCGTCATCGACCCGGAGCAGATCGCGCAGGTGGCGCTGAGCTATCAGGAATAAACCTTGTCCTGCCGGACTTAGAACAGGAGAAAAATGAATGGCACTTTATGTGCTTGGCGATACCCATCTTTCACTGGGCGCTTCCAAACCCATGGATGTTTTTCCGGGGTGGAACGGCTATGTGGAGCGGCTGGAGCGCAACTGGCGCAAGCTGATCAAACCCGAGGACACCATCGTGCTGGCGGGGGATATCAGCTGGGGCCATGCGCCTGACCGATACCCGCAAGGATTTCGCCTTTTTTGCAGCAGCTGCCCGGACAGAAGATCATCATGAAAGGCAACCACGATTACTGGTGGTCCACCGCCAACAAGATGAACGCCTACCTCAAGGCCGAGGGCTTCGATACCCTGCATATCCTGCATAACAATTCTTACAGCGTGGAAGGGTACGCCATCTGCGGCACCCGGGGCTGGCTGTTCGATGTGGGGGAGCCTCACGACGAAAAGGTGATGAACCGGGAGATCGGCCGTCTGCGCATGAGCTTGCAGGCTGCGGAGCCCGGGCTGGAAAAGCTGGTGTTCCTGCACTATCCGCCGGTCTACACCGGCACCAGCGCCCCGGAGATCGTGGCCGCCCTGAAGGAGTTCGGCATCAAGACCTGCTTCTACGGGCATCTGCACGGCAACGCCATCCGGTTTGCCGTACAGGGCGAGGTGGACGGCATCCGGTACAAGCTGGTAAGTGCCGACGGCCTGCGTTTCTGCCCCTACCGCATCAATTAACGGCGATAGAAAAGGGCAAAAACGACAAAATTTCAAAAATTTGGTATGGCAATTGTGTCC
>ENA-OQES01000194-OQES01000194.1-human-gut-metagenome-genome-assembly--contig:-NODE-194-length-26397-cov-3.143586_pt1 | contig 26397 bp, 36 predicted proteins | sample MGYA00242798_ERZ504641 | MGnify/ENA primary metagenome ERZ504641 (study PRJEB26092, sample SAMD00036327) | human gut metagenome | host: Homo sapiens | study: EMG produced TPA metagenomics assembly of...
GGGATTAATTTTTTGTTCGTTCAGTGAAGCGGTGCGTGAGCATCCCGACTTTGGTGAAGAAATATCTGGGTTCGGTGGTCGGGCCGCGGGATAATTTCTTTGCAGCCTTGAACTCGGCAGTATTCAGTGACGGATCGTTTGTATATATTCCGAAAGGAGTGCGTTGTCCTATGGAACTCTCCACTTATTTCCGTATCAATGCAGCCAATACCGGTCAGTTTGAGCGTACACTGATTGTTGCGGATGATGATAGTTATGTTTCTTATCTGGAAGGATGTACGGCCCCTATGCGGGATGAGAACCAATTACATGCGGCCATAGTGGAGATTGTGGTGCACGACCGTGCGGAAGTGAAATATTCTACCGTACAGAACTGGTATCCGGGAGATGCCGAAGGCAAAGGAGGAGTATATAACTTTGTGACAAAACGCGGTCATTGCAAAGGAGTGGATAGCAAATTGAGCTGGACACAGGTGGAAACCGGATCGGCCATTACTTGGAAATATCCCAGTTGTATCCTGAGTGGAGATAATTCTACTGCTGAATTCTATTCGGTGGCAGTAACGAATAACTATCAGCAGGCTGATACGGGGACTAAAATGATTCATTTAGGCAGAAATACCCGTAGTACCATTGTTAGTAAAGGAATCAGTGCCGGAAAGAGCCAGAACTCTTATCGTGGTCTGGTACGTGTGGCTCAGAAAGCAGACAATGCCCGTAATTACAGTCAGTGTGACTCTTTGTTGCTGGGGAGCCAGTGTGGTGCTCATACATTCCCATATATGGATATTCATAACGAGACAGCTGTGGTGGAACATGAGGCGACAACCAGCAAGATCAGCGAAGACCAGTTGTTTTATTGCAATCAGCGCGGTATTCCTACGGAAGACGCTATTGGGTTGATTGTCAATGGATATGCAAAAGAAGTACTGAATAAACTTCCAATGGAGTTTGCGGTGGAGGCACAGAAGCTGCTGGCTATTTCTCTAGAGGGAAGTGTAGGATAAATGAAGAACTAAGAATTTAATAGAATTATGTTAGAGATAAAAGACTTACATGCCAGTGTCAATGGCAAAGAAATATTGAAAGGTATTAATCTAAGCATAAAGAAAGGTGAAGTTCATGCTATTATGGGACCCAACGGTTCCGGAAAGAGTACCCTTTCGTCTGTGTTGGTAGGCAATCCGGCTTTTGAGGTAACGAAAGGTTCGGTGACTTTTGAAGGAAAAGATTTGTTGGCTTTGAGTCCTGAGGATCGCAGTCATGAAGGTCTGTTTTTGTCTTTCCAATATCCGGTGGAGATTCCCGGAGTCAGTATGGTGAACTTTATGCGTGCGGCGGTAAACGAGCAGCGTAAATATAAAGGCCTCCCTGCATTGACAGCCAGTGAGTTCTTGAAGCTGATGCGCGAGAAGCGGGCTGTGGTGGAATTGGATAATAAATTGGCAAACCGTTCGGTAAACGAGGGATTCAGCGGTGGTGAGAAGAAGCGCAATGAGATCTTCCAGATGGCTATGCTGGAACCTAAGTTGAGCATTCTGGATGAAACGGATTCCGGTCTTGATATTGATGCGTTGCGTATTGTAGCCGAGGGTGTGAACAAACTGAAGACTCCCGAAACAAGTTGTATCGTCATTACGCACTATCAACGGTTGCTGGATTATATCAAACCCGATATTGTACATGTATTGTATAAAGGACGTATTGTGAAGACTGCGGGTCCCGAATTGGCTTTGGAACTGGAAGAGCGTGGTTACGACTGGATAAAAGCCGAGTTGGGAGAATAATAATTTGATGCCTAAAGAAGAAAGTGATTATGAGAGCAGAACAACAATATATTGATCTCTTTTCTCAATGTGAGGCGATGATTTGCCGGCATAGTGCCGAGGTGCTGAACGCTCCCCGTGCGCAAGCTTTCGCAGATTTCGAAAAATTAGGTTTCCCTACCCGCAAACAGGAGAAGTATAAATATACGGATGTGAGCAAGTTGTTCGAGCCGGATTATGGTTTGAATTTGAACAGACTCGACATTCCGGTGAATCCGTATGAAGTGTTCAAGTGCGATGTACCTAATATGAGTACCGCTCTTTATTTTGTAGTAAACGATGCTTTTTATCGTAAGGCTTTGCCGAAGGCACAATTGCCGGAAGGAGTGTTGCTTGGCAGCTTGAAAGAGCTGTCTGAACAATATCCGGCTTTGGTCAAGCAGTATTATGGTAAGTTGGCAGATACTTCCAAGGATGGTGTGACCGCCTTCAATACTACTTTTGCCCAGGATGGCTTTATGCTGTATGTGCCGAAAGGCGTGGTGGTGGACAAACCCATTCAACTGGTGAACATATTGCGTGCTGATGTTAATTTTTATGGTGAACCGCCGTGTGCTGGTTGTGCTGGAAGAAGGTGCGCAGGCTCGTCTGTTGATTTGTGATCATGCCATGGATAATGTAAATTTCCTTTCTACTCAGGTTATTGAGGTCTTTGCAAAAGAAAATGCTACTTTCGATCTTTATGAACTGGAAGAAACCCATACCAGCACAGTGCGTTTCAGTAACCTCTATGTGAACCAGGAGGCAGACAGTAATGTGCTTTTGAATGGTATGACTTTGCATAACGGTACTACGCGTAATACAACTGAAGTAACTTTGGCCGGACGTGGAGCTGAGATCAATTTGTGTGGTATGGTCATTGCCGATAAGAATGAACAGGTGGACAATCATACTTTCATTGACCACAAGGTTGCTGATTGCACTAGTAATGAGCTGTTTAAATATGTATTGGATGATCAGGCGACAGGTGCGTTTGCCGGAAAAGTATTGGTACGTGAAGGAGCACAACATACTAATTCCCAACAAACCAACCGCAACCTCTGTGCTACTCGTGATGCCCATATGTACACTCAGCCGCAACTGGAAATTTATGCGGATGACGTAAAGTGCTCTCACGGAGCTACTGTCGGTCAGCTGGATGAAAATGCGTTGTTCTATATGCAGCAACGTGGTATCAGTCTGAAGGAAGCACGTTTATTGCTTATGTTTGCTTTTGTCAATGAAGTAATAGATACGATCCGCCTGGATGCATTGAAAGACCGTTTGCATCTGTTGGTGGAAAAACGTTTTCCGTGGTGAATTGAATAAATGTCAGGGATGTGCGATATGTAAATAAGACGCCATGTACGATATACAAAAAATAAGAGAAGATTTTCCGATATTAGATCGGGAGGTGTATGGAAAGCCGCTTATTTATCTGGATAATGGGGCTACCACTCAGAAACCGCGCCAAGTGGTTGAAGCCATAACCGATGAATATTATTCGGTCAATGCCAATGTGCATCGTGGTGTGCATTTCCTGTCTCAGCAGGCTACCGAGTTGCATGAAGCTTCTCGTGAGACTGTACGTCGTTTTATCAATGCACGCAGTAGCAATGAAATCGTGTTTACACGGGGCACGACGGAGAGTATCAACCTGTTGGCTTCTTCTTTTGCCGACAGTCAGATGAAGGAAGGCGATGAAGTGATTGTTTCTGTCATGGAGCATCACAGCAATATTGTACCTTGGCAGCTTACAGGCTGCGCGTAAAGGAATCGTGCTGAAAGTGATTCCCATGAATTGACAGGGGAGAACTGTTGTTGGATGAATATGAGAAACTCTTTTCGGAACGGACCAAGCTGGTGAGTTTCGCTCATGTAAGTAATGTGTTGGGCACTGTCAATCCGGCGAAAGAGATGATTGCGACTGCCCATGCACACGGTGTTCCCGTTTTGATTGACGGGGCGCAGAGTGTTCCTCACATGAAAGTGGATGTTCAGGATTTGGATGCCGACTTTTTTGCTTTCAGCGGACATAAGATATATGGTCCTACCGGTGTGGGGGTGCTTTATGAAAGGAAGAGTGGCTGGATAAGCTTCCACCTTACCAGGGGGGAGGCGAGATGATACAAAGTGTCAGCTTCGAGAAAACGACTTTTAATGAATTGCCGTTTAAGTTTGAAGCGGGAACTCCCGATTATATCGGTACTACCGCCTTGGCAAAAGCGTTGGATTATGTATCTGCCATTGGTATGGAGAACATTGCCGCCCATGAGCATGAACTGACCCTATATGCCATGCAGCGTCTGAAAGAAATAAACGGAATGCGTATCTTCGGAGAGGCTGAGCATAAGAGCAGTGTCATTTCTTTCTTGGTAGGAAATATTCATCATTTGGATATGGGTACGTTGCTTGACCGTCTGGGCATTGCCGTACGTACCGGGCATCATTGTGCTCAGCCTTTGATGATTCGTATGGGATTGAAGGAACCGTGCGTGCTTCTTTCGGTTTGTATAATACCAAGGAGGAGATAGATATGCTGGCTGCCGGCATTGAGCGCGTCAGCAGGATGTTTTGATTTCTCCAAACGAAATAAGTCGCCTGCCATTGATAACATTATATTAATGGCAGGCTTTTTTTCGTATAACAAGAATCAGCGGAACTTCCCACAAGATTGGGAGAAACTTCTCACAAGATTTGCCGCATCTTGTAACAAGATATCAGGCATCCCGGTTTCTTGCGTCTTTTTATGTTCTTTTCTGTGGGCATATTCCTCTTCCGGTAGAAAATATGCCCTCCCGAAGAATTGCTCCAAAAATCCTTCAGAAGTTTCAGCCTCTCCGCAAACTCCCTGTTCATGGGCTTTCCGGCTGAAGGATTGGCTTTTAAAATTCTTCAGCCGGGTATTTATTCTTTCAGCCGGCATATACGTTTTTTTCAGCTATGGCTGTGTACTTTCCGGCATCTTCGGAGTTTTCCCTATGTACCTGCGTGCTTTTCACCTTCCGGCCATTGGGCACGCTGAAGGAATTTTTTTTCAGTCTGAAAGATTTCGAGGTATCAATTCTTCAGCCGGAATGCCGATGAACAAAGCGTTTGCGGAGAGGCTGAAACTTCTGAAGGAAAAATAAGTGTTTTGCTATGTGTATATAAAGAAACAGGAGAAACAACGGGACGTATTAATAAAAGCTCTTGATGTTTTTTTTAAATTATGTCCTGTTGTTTTTTCAAAAAATGGGGCAGATGTTTTGAAGTTTCCTGTTGTGAAGTGTGAACACATACGGATGTATAGGCTGAAGGATATATCATGTTGCAGCCGGAAGATATATAATCTTACACCTGTAACATGATATATGATAGATGAGGGTTTAAGTAAATTCCCGGTTGAAACCGTTGGCTGTTGTTACCTTAAACTTTGCCATTTTGAGGTTCTTTCATTACGGTGAATTTTATTCGGGTGTTACAATTGCATGTGTAAAATAGGATATGCTTTACCTTCTCCATCCAAATCTGACCTTTTATATATGTTAAATCCTATATGTTTATAAAAGCCGACAGCTTGAATATTCTGCTCATTCACATCGACTTTTGTTACTTGTAAATTATCGATGGCATAAGTAATTAATTTTTTTCCCCTACTCCTGTGCCTCGATAATTGTTGTCAATAAATAGCATTTCAAGATTTCCTTCTGCAATTCCCATAAACCCGATTAAGGTTCCTTCTTGTTCAAATCCGAATAGATTGACATACTGGAAATATACCGGAAGTTGTCCCTTGTAATATATAAAATCTTCCTCTTTAAGAAAATCATGCGTACTCAATACAGCACTTTCCCAAATTTCCATCAAGCGTGGATAATCTGTAACTTTAATTTTTCTAATCATTATGGTTATTGTTATTTAATGTCGCAAAGTTAGGAATAAATATTCACTGAATCTATTTTTCATAAGTTTTGATGGCTGTAAAAGCAGGGGGCCGCATTCATCACGAGTGCAGCCCTCCTTGGTATTGTATTATTTATATTAAGGTAAAAAAGAGAGAGTTTATTTGCCATAATCATCATATAACATCAGTAAATGTGACGAACTCCAACTGAAATGGGGAGCTTTTAACAATTCACCGGTGTGTGTGCCATAGTTTTCATGTATCGGTGCGCCTTCTTTCAAGCCTTGCAGACGGTCGAATACCTGGAGGGTGTATTCATCCGCCATCTTGTTATACCCATAATTGCGCAGGCCGCGGATAGCGAAGTAAGTCTGGTCCAACCAGATAGGACCGCGCCAGTAGCCGCGCGGATTGTACTTCGGATTGTCTGCTGCCACTGTGGGGAAGGGAATGTATGTAGAAAACTTGGCTGTATCGGTCAGCAGGGGCAGCATGGTTTTTACCTGATCGGCCGTGGCAACTTTTGTCCATAAGGGGGTGTATGCTTCGCATCCCGGTTCCTGTATGAAGCTTCCGTCTTTTAAGCGGCGATCGAAGAAGAAACCTTTTTCTTTGTCGAAGAAATAATCGGCTACCTGGCTGCTGTAATCCGGACCATCGAAAGTTACTCCCAAAATACCGGCGAACTTTTTCAATAACTTGCATTCCAAAGCCAGATAGGCATTCAGGTCAACACTTTCCTGATCCATGCTCCATGCATCCTCCGCACCGTCATTTTTCAGCATCTTGGCATCATCGAAACGGATGGCGTTATCCATGCCGCTTTCCCATGCTGCCGCTTCCAGTGTACCATCGGTGGAACCGTATTCACACATACCGTTGCGGTTATGGTCACGCTTGTTGTACCACCATTTGTAATAGGCCATCAATTGCGGATACATTTCGCTGATGAATGCCGTATCATTGGTATGGGTGAATATTTCGTCTACAGCCCAGGATACGAGAGGAGGTTTGCTGTCGCGTGCATTGTTCTCGGCAGGATCGGTGTAGATGCAGTCTATAATCATGCCGTCCGGTTGCTGGTAGTCAAACATGGCGCGGATGTTGTCTTTGGCAAGTTCAGGATCGAATTTTGCCAGGGCGGCAGAGAAACGCCAGGTGTCCCAAGCCCAGAATCCTACGAAGTAGTATGCGGCATGACTCGGAACAATTCCTTCGTGGAGCAATCCGCCACGGTGGGTACGCCAGTTGCTGATAAGTGTAACAACTGCTTTCACGGCGATACGGTCATACTCAGGTTTCATATCTTTGCGCAGAATCTTGGTGAGATAACCTTCCCAGCGTTCTTTGTTGGCTTTGAGCCCTTCCTGCGGATTGCTTAGAGCCAATTGCGCTTTCTGTAATCCGGCAGAAAGTTCTTTTTCTCCGGTATAGAAAGAAATGGCTACGTAGGTGTCGTGTTCGCTGCCATTGATTTTTGCCTGGTAATTATTGTCAGTGCCCTTTACGCTAACATCCGGGGTAAAAGTTAATGCTACAATCTCACCGGAGGGATGACGGGCGATGACGGTATTCTGGTCTGTTTGGACTTGTATCTCTTTTCCCCATTGGCTGGCAGTTAAGGAGAGTTCCTTTCCTGCATCGGAGTGAATGCGGAGCAATGCGGTAGAAGCATCTAAAAAATTCAAGCGTTGAATGATTTTACCTTCCTCCGAACTGGCCGAGAGATATAACTCACCGGGAAAATAACAGGTGGAGTCCGGAGTGAATACTGCATTTGCATCATCGTTATAACCTACGGTGACAGCGGATTGCGCCATCCATTGGCGCCGGTTCATGTCCAGACTGAACGGACCGCAGAAACCGTTCACCCAGTGATCTTTTTGCGGAAGGGTGAATCCCATCCAGGAACCGGCGTCTGTAAACCATCCCCCGCAACGTGTCAGTGTATCGGGGGTATAGGCTATATCCAGTATGTTATTGAATTCATATCTTTTGCCTGTGGGGGTGTTCTCACCGGCAGGTGTGCAGGCCGTTGTGAGACCTGCGACTACTGCTGTGAGAAGAATGATTTTGGTAAATTTATATTTCATGTCATTTCGTTATTATTTTAAAACCATTTCTTATGCGCTTTTTCAGCGGCATCGTCTTGATTGCTCAAAGGTTGCATGGTAAAGCTGTATTGCCATTCGTGCGGAGTGATGGTATATTCCGGATGTACTTGTGCTCCCCAGGTATTATCTCCACCTACCCCCATATGACGGTGGTCGATGTTTAACCATATCATGTCTTTCTTCATAATACTTCCACCATGACGGCGTTCGGTATTGAATGCCACATAGTCAATATCCTCCAACGGGAAATTCCATGCGCTGACATTCAGCGGTTCCTCACCTGTAATCAACAGGCCTTCCCCTGCTTTATTACGCAATGCAACCCATCGTACATCGGTTTTGTTGCCGGTTTCCTGTGCACGGACATACGGATGGAATTGTTCCCATACTGTAGCGGTATAGAGCCCGATAGGATAACCCGTCTTGCGGTCTGCATAGTTTTCTTGTGGTCCGCGGCCCAGCCAGGTCATCACATCGTATTCTGCCGGAAGAATCATACGCATACCCAGACGTGGCATTTCAGGAAGGGATTTGTTACCGGGTACAAAGTGCATACTTACTTTGACTGCTCCATTTGGTCGTACTTGATAGACGGTCTGCAAAGTTGATTCTTGTGCTTCCAGCTTATAATTTACAGTAACGGTTGCCAGTTGTTTGTTTGAATCTTCTTTCAGGTCGATACTTTGTAACTTGGCGTTCTTGCCTGCAAATTTCCAGATGCCGCAACGCTCCAGGTGGTTGTTGGCAACATCATTGTCGGTTAACGCACGCCAGAAATTGGGTTGCAAACCCTCTTTTATCAGATTCTTTCCATTATACAAGAGCTCTGTCATTTCACCATCAGCAGTAGAGAATGCGATACGGAAGTTCTCTCCTGTCAAAGTAATGGCATCCGGAGTACGTTCGGTATTTACAGTTTTGTCTACTAGTTCCCGGGCAGTCCATGTAGCATTCAGCAGCCGTTCTCCTTCCGGATTCAGTTGCCATTGCTCCATGGCTACCTGATGTCCCTTCGGAACTAATGGGGCTTCCTTTTTGGTACATGCTTCCAATTTCAGGAAGTATTCTTTTCCATCGTTAGGAATCAAGTTCATCGGGATAGTGATGAAGGCAGAAGAACGGGCGGCCATAACCGGGTAAATCCATTTCACCGCTTTGTACAGTTTTTCCGTCTGTTTCTACAGTCCAGTGTAGTTTGTAATCCTCCAAACCGATAAAATCATGCCAGTTAGTCACTTTAATTTGCTTGGTGGTAAAGGCAACCGGATCAAAATGAATATATTGATATACATTTTTTCACTTCCCAGATGTGCGGATGAAGTGAACGGTCGGCAGCTACCAATCCGTTGGCACAGAAGTTGGAGTCATTAGGAACCACCCACGCAAGACCCATATCGCCTCCGTAAGCCCAAATCTTGTTTCCGTTCTTGTCTTTGATATCAAAAGTAGCATCTACCCAGTCCCATATGAAACCACCTTGCAACTGGTCATATTTATAAATCAAATCCCAATAGTCTTGCAGGTTACCTACACTGTTACCCATGGCGTGGGCATATTCACATAGAATCATCGGGCGTGCGTCGCGTTGGTTTACATGGCGGCGGAGCGCCCAGACACGTGCATACATCGGACAATAAATGTCAGATTTGGCATCATAACCACCTCCTTCATATTGTACAGGGCGGGTAGGATCGAACTTCTTGGTCCAGTCATATAACGTTTCAAAGTGTTTTCCGTAGCCGGACTCATTTCCCATTGACCAAGTGACAATGGCAGTGATATTGCGGTCCCTCAGCACCATGCGGCTCATGCGTTGCATAAACGGTACTTCCCAATCGGGATTATTAGCCAGTGTGCCATCTTTATGCGCCTGCATACCATGGCTTTCAATGTTTGCTTCATCTACCAGATACAAACCGTATTCGTTACACAATGCATACCATTCATAGCGGTTGGGGTAATGGCAAGTGCGTACAGCATTCAGGTTGAATTGTTTCATCAACTGAATGTCTTTTATCATGCTCTCTACGGTGATGGTACGACCATGATGCGGATCGTGTTCATGGCGGTTTACTCCTTTAAACAATACGGCTACCCCATTTATCAGTTGCATGCCGTTACGCATTTCCACAGAACGGAAACCGAAGGGCTGTGTGAATGATTCCAAGGCTTTTCCTTGAGCATCGTAGGTGCTGACTACCAATGTATAAAGATTGGGTGTTTCGGCATTCCAAGGCAATATGGCCGGGAACAAGTGTTTCTGAGCGAATAAAGTATCTGTAGCAGAAGTTATTTCCGTTTTTATGCTGGTAAATTACATTGCCTTTGTTCATAACCTTCACTTCCACGGTTCCTCCCGGATGAGGCTTGTGGAGTGTGATATTCAGATTAAAATCTCCGTCTTTATAACCATTTGTCAGTCCGGCTACCAGTTTGAAGTCTTGTACACGGCTTTGAGGACGGGCATAGAGATATACATCGCGTTCAATACCGCTATATTTCCAGTAATCCTGATCCTCCAGGTAGGAACCGTCACTATAACGGAAAACTTTAACGGCCAGTTTGTTCTTCCCGGCTTTTAAGAACGGAGTAATATTGAAATGAGCCGGAAGACGGCTGTCTTCACTGTATCCTGCCAATTTACCGTTTACCCAGCAATAAAAAGCGGACTCAACTCCTTCAAAATCAAGGAAGATATCCATTCCTTTCCAATGGGCCGGTACGGTAAATTCACGTACGTATGCTCCTACCGGATTGTAATCGGTTGGAACATGAGGCGGATTGGCAGGGAAGGGGTAAGCTACGTCAGTATAGATGGGGGAGTCAAATCCTTGCAGTTCCCAGCTTCCCGGAACCTGTATGTCTTTCCAGCGTTTGGTGTTATACCCCATTTTATAAAAATCTGTCGGGCATTCCTCATTGTTTTTAGAGAATAAGAACTTCCAGGTTCCGTCTAGTGAAATGCGGCGTTCTGTAGCAGGGTTTACTGCAAAACGCTGGGCGGCAGGTAAAGCCTGTTGTTTCAGTGCATTGGCCTCATTCGTATAAGGAATGAAATGGGCATGGGCAGGTTCACGGTTTATTTCATTTATTTGTGGATTCTGCCAGGGCACATTTTTCACCCCAGGCGGAAGCACAAACAAACAACAGTGTAAGAACAGTATGAAGAGAGTGTTTCATGGTTATTGTTATTTTAAATAGAACAGAAAAGAGTCACAAGAAAAGGTACGCTGAAGTCTACTACAAAGCCGTGAAATATAGAAACCACTACGAAACTTTGACCGGAATAGCGGGTGATGATGGGTAATGTTGTATCCATCGTAGTGGCTCCTCCGGCAGAAATAGGGGCTAGATTGCCAAACCAGCGTACTAGCAACGGGGCAAAAAGCAAAGTGATAATCTCACGTGTGATATTGGATAATAATGCAATGGTTCCCAACTCCGGACCTTTATATTCTGTAATAAAGATACTGGATAGAGAGTAATAGCCGAAACCGGCACCTACTGCCATACAGTCTGTTACTGAGCGGTGCGAGAGAAACAGACTGACCACTGCGCATCCTGCCAGTGTTCCCAATATGGTCATGACCGGTAGAAAGATCAGGCGGGGGATTTAATGAACGGAAATTACGTAAAGTCTGCGGATCATTACCTACACTGACTCCTACACTGAACATTAACGCACACAAGGCGTAGAAACTTAGCTTACTTTGTGTAAAGTCGTATGGAATAAGGTGATATACCCCACAAAGAGCTCCCAGTACAAAGAATCCGACGATAATCAAACTTCCTTTCATACTTGTCCCTCCTTATTTCTTTTGTAAAGTACATACCATAAAGCCCATGCTGCTGTAACACTGCCCAGCACTGCTGCCAAGGTGATGACAATGGCTTCCAACCCTATAGTGTGCAGACCATTGATAATTTTCTGATTGCCGCCTACATCTATACCCAATAAAAAGGAGTGCAACCAAATAAGAACGGTGATGACTTTGTGTATTCCTGAAAGCTTCTGCTTGCGAAGCAGGAAGCCGAGGAGCATCCCCGTGAGCATTAATCCAATAATTGTAAACATATCTATGTCGTTTTATTTATAGGCAAAGATACTTCATTTTTAGATTACAAGGCGGTATCACTGTAGCGAAAACCGCCTTGTTGCCTAATTATATCTAACCAAAAAAGGAAAATACTTATTTTAAGGCATCATTAGCATTCAGCTCTGTAAGAGGAGTGGGGTAGAATGAGTTTTTTGTCTTCATTGAAGCCTGTTCTTCCGGCAGCTTGCAGGGCTGAGGACAGTTTGCCCCAACGGCGGAGATCATACCAACGATAGTTCTCAAGAGGGAATTCAATCATGCGCTCGTGTTCAATTTGCGCGCGGACTGCTTCTTGAGAAGTACCTGTCATGGGTGGCATATCCCCGTGAACGCTTCTTACTTCATTGATTAAAGGAATAGCTTGTTCGGGATGTCCCTGTTCATTCAATGCTTCGGCTTTCATTAACAGTACGTTGGCATAACGCATCAAAGGAACATTGATTGCAGAATAGTTTTGGTTTAAACCTTCATAGGTCGAGGGCATGAATTTACGGAAGGCTACGCGTTCTTTGTTGTCGAACCAGTCATTATAGTCGTAGCCATAGACACGTCCGTTACCATCGTTATAATAGTCACAATTAAAAAAATAATGTTGCATACATACGCGAGTCATAACGTCCTGTAGTAGCCGTTTCCCCTTCATTTTTTGAATTCACTAATCAATGTTTGACTGGGAAGAATCTCATCCCATCCCCCAAGTTCGGAAACACCGATCCATCGATGGAACTGAGTACGATAAGTAGCTCCGTTTGCAGAACTCATAGAGAATTGAATTTCCAAAAATCGATTCTTTACTGTTCTTATTATCCCCGCTGAACATAGTGCTGAAATTATTAACCAGTTCATATCCTTTTACTTGGTTGAATGCTTCTATAGCACTGGCCAGATAAGAGTCTTTGTTGGTTGCCTCTTCATAGGCGCGTGTCAGATAGGCGAAACCAAGATATGCATAAGCAGAACCGCTTGTGGCACGGCCTACATTATCAGCGTCACGTGTTGCAGGCAGACTGGTTGCACGTTTCAAGTCTTCAATGATGAAATTCCATGCATCCTCACGGGAAGAAAGGGGCTTGCTTAATTCAGTCGGGTCAGTGATATATTTATCACGAACTATGAATTTCTTTCCAGTTCAATAAAAGTTGCATGTGGTAATAAGCGCGGATAAAGTAGCCTTCATTGACCAATTGTTCGCGTGTTGCTGCGTCTATATTCTCATCGGGTATTTCTGCGGCTTTTTTCAATTACCTGATTAGCAAAACTGATGCCTTTATAGTAGCATTGCCAGTAATAACTGAACTGAGAGTTACCATTGGTGTAGGTATAGTTGCCTAATTCCACCCAGTTCGGGTAATTCAGAGCATCGCTTCCTAATTGGATAATATCTTCACGATAGGCTTCTACCGGCCATTTGATTTCCGGGAAAGACCACATGTCACCCGAATAAGTCATCAGGTAAAGTTGGGAGTATGCGGCGGCAAGTCCGGCTTCAGCATCAGACTGGTTACGCCGAAAAACTGCTTGATGTCAACTGGTCAGGAGATTCTACCGTGAGATAATCGTCACAAGCGCTAAATAAACTTGCAATGCAGATACTTGCTATGTATAATAGTTTCTTCATTTTCTTATTACTTTAAAGGATTAGAATGTAAGTTGAGCTCCAACGGTGAATGAACGGGTAAACGGATAAATCAATTTATCAACACCGGTATTCAACACACTGGCACGAGAGAATTCAGGATCTATACCATCATAGCCTGTGATAGTGAACAAGTTTTCACCACTTACATAGAAACGCAGTTTCTCAATATAGAATTTCTGCATGAGTGATTTGGGTAAAAGTATAACCTAACTGTGCCTGACGCAGACGGACAAAATCACCGTTTTCAAGGAATCTGTCTGATTCTTTCATGTTGCCGTTCGGATCTTGATATACTGCGCGGGGAACATCCGTATTTCTATTGTCAGGAGTCCATGCATTCAATGTAGACTTCAGCATATTTGATTTAGAGTTCATTCCTTCATAGAAATATTTGTTTCCGTTATACAATTTGAAGTTCCATGCGCTGCCAAGTACGATTGAAAGGTCAAATCCTTTATAGCCGAATGACAGATTTAAGTTCGCTTCCAATGTCGGGATACCTGAGCCACAGTATTCTTTGTCACCGGCGTCTATGCTTCCATTACCATCTAAATCTTTAAAACGGATATCACCCGGTTGGGCATTAGGCTGTAATAATTGTCCATCCTTGTTTACATGGGCATTTACTTCATCCATACTTTGGAAGATACCGTCTGTTCTATAAAGATAGAATGCACCGATAGGTTTGCCCACTCTGGTTTCTGTCGGGAAATGCTCCGTTCCATATTTCAATCCTTCACCCTGAAGAACTTGGTCTGCATCTGACAATTCAACCACTTTATTTTTGGTGGTACTCATATTGAAACCGATATTGTAATCAAAGTCTTTTATAGCATCTCCCCAGTTTAATTCAAGTTCGAAACCGGTATTGCGTATCTTTCCGACATTCAGGGTGGGGTTAGTCATACCTGCTGAAGGAGGTAGAACTTTTGTTATCAACAGATCTTCTGTTTGGTTATAGTAGTAGTTTAATGTACCGGTTAATTTGCTGTTAAAGAAGCCGAAATCGAAACCAATATTTTTGGTATCCGTTGTTTCCCATTTCAAAGAACGGTTTTCCAATCCGCGAGCGATGCTTCCTGCCCATGCGTTGTCACCGTTGCCTTTCACGTATCCTTGATACATTTCATTGTATGTACTAATCAGCGCAAGGAAGTCATAATATCCCAAAGCATTTTCATTACCCAAACGTCCCCAACTGACACGGAACTTCAAATTATTCAATGCAATGTCTTTCGGGAAGAATTCTTCCTGACTGATTCTCCAGCCTAATGCCACTGATGGGAAGCAACCCCAACGGTTGTCTTTACCAAACTTGGATGAACCGTCATAACGTACAGTTGCCTGTACCAGGTAGCGGTCATTATAATTATAGTTCAGTCGGCCGAAGAAAGAGGCGCGGTTATATTTCCATTTTGTTCCGCTACCATCAAATGTGCCACCTGCTCCTGCACCTACAGTTGAGAAAGATGGATCAAGAAATCCGCCCGGAATTTCACTGGTTACCAATTTTCCGTCTTCTACCTTTATAAACAGTGGTTTTACCTTCTACCCCCAACAGAATTCCATGTATATTTGCGGGCAGTCATGGAAGTACCTGCCATTGCATTGACGTTGTGTTTTCCAAATGTCTTATTAAAACTTAATACATTTTCCCATACATGTTCCTCCCAGTATCCTGTGGTTTCGCTATGATAAGGATAGTCACGTTTGGCTTTTGGGTCGGCAACATAGGCCGGAGTATGATAAGTCTGACGTTGGTGCTCACCTCTGTATGCATAGCTTGTCTTGAAATTCAGCCATGGGGTGAAGTTCATGGTCAAGGCAACATTGGCTGTGGTATGATAATTTTTGTCTGTAGAATTTTTTCATAATGCTGGTCAGCCATAACATTACGGTTACTGGGCAGATCGTCAAAGTCACTTAAGCCGAAGCCATACTCTCTTGTATCATCATAGATAGGAACAAGCGGAGAAATCATGTACATTTCTTTAATGGAATATTCGGGTTGTTTGCTATCCGTAAATTTGAAAGCGATGTTAGCATCAATATCAAATATATATTTGCTCATGTGGAGTTTCAAACGTGCATTATCTTGACGGTAATTGTTACCTAAGAAAATACCTTTTTCGTCAGCATGGTTATATGAAAGTGAATATTGAGCATTTTCAGAACCGCCACGGATACTGAACATATAGTTTTGTGAAACACCACCTCTTAGCATGGCATCCTGCCAGTCTGTATCTATTCCTGTGTTTTTATTTACAAATGCGGGCATAGTAACCTCTGTATCATCTGGATACTGGTTCATGTAGTTCTGATACATTTGTTTATGAACACTTTTGTATTCTTCGGCATTTAGCAGTTCCAGCCTTTTTGGCTACGCTTGTAAAGCTTACATAAGTGCTGAAATCAATTTTCATGTCACCCCTTTTTACCGTTTTTGGTAGTTACGATAATGACACCATTTGCAGCAACCGAACCATAGATGGCAGCGGCTGCACCATCTTTCAGTACTTCCATTGACTGAATATCTTGCGGATTCACATTTTCAATATCACCGGGAAAACCATCAATGATATAAAGAGGTTGGTTGTCACCAAACGTTTTGACACCACGGATTTTAACCTGCACACCTGCACCGGCATTACCACCAGCTTTCATAATGTTTACACCTGCAATCTTACCTTGCAATGCTTCTGCAGGGTTGGTTGTGGTGCGCTTTACCAAATCGTCTACATCTACTGAGGAAATAGCACCGGTCATATCACTTTTCTTCATGGTCCCATAGCCCACCACTACAACTTCATCCAGCATCTCAGTATCTTCTTTCAAAGTCACCCGGATGTTGGTCTTTCCGTTTACAGGGACTTCTTGTGTTGCATAGCCCACATAAGAAATAATAATAGTGGCTTTGGGGGATACGCTTAATGCAAAGTTACCGTCAAAGTCTGTGATGACCCCGTTGGTTGTACCTTTCTCTACTACACTGGCACCAATAATAGGTTCGTTGGCAGCATCGGTAACCAGACCAGTCAGTTGAATCGTCTGTGCTAATGTACCGAAAGGAGTCATAAAAGCAAAGAGTAGAATCAATAGCATGATTCTTTCCTTGAAATAATTCTTTTTACTCATGTGAATAAATTTTAAGGTTAATAATTGTTTTTCACATCGCTAAGTAATAGGTTGTATGTGCAAATTCCTAATTATTATACCCTACAAATGAACTACAATGAATAAAAAAACCTCTCTTTTTTAATCTACAAATATAAATGTAATATATTGATATATAGTGGTCTATATAAAGAGATAATATCTACAAAATGCTGTTTAGATAAAAATCTGTAAAAATATAGGTTCTTTAAATATTTTGTAGATAGTCTGTCAAGTCATCCTCCGAAGATAAGTTTAGAGATTTACGTAAACGATATCGATTCATGTTGATTGTTTTGGGAACATTTCCTGTGAGCATCGAGATTTCTTTGGTAGATAGATTTACCCGTAATAAAGTAGCTAGATATCTTTCTCCTTGTGTTAAATTGGGATGCCGTTCGGATAGCCGTTGAAGGAACTCCTGGTTCTTTTCTTCAACATTCATCAGCAAGGTGCTGTTCGTCTTATCTCCATTCTGATATTGGCTGATGAAAGCATTGACTTTCTTCAGATGAGGAATCAATGCCTGTTGGTCCATCTTATATCCTTGCTTTATCATTTCTCTGATTTTCTCCAGCATTTCATTGCGGCTATGCAGGAATACAGCAAAACTGGTAGCTTCCTGACGACTGTTGTATAATGCGCTTTGTACAGATTTTAATTCGAGTTCTTGCTGTCGTACTTTAAGTTCTGCCAATTCGTGTTCCGATTGCTCCAGATTATAGCGGGTAACCATTAACTGCATATTCATTTTTGCGTTTATACCATTGGTATAGAAATATACTGAGTACTATCAATGAGATGAATATGATTACTAGTACAAACAGGTTCCGTTTCAGCAGTTCTATTTCATAAGCTTGCTCTCTTAGTTCTGCTTTCCTTTGTTGGTTTTGATATTGTTTATGGGAAATTTCCTGTTCTACGATGCGTAATTTACTTCCACTTTGCAATTCTTTGCTAAGGGTATATAGTTGTATCAGGCATTTATAAGCGTTTTTATGGTCTCCAAGGGCATCGTATACCCAAGATAAATATTCGTAATTATCACAAATCAGTTCTTTGGCACTGATGGAAGAAGCGACCTCGTATGCTCTTTGTAAAGCCATCAAGGCATTGTTATATTGTTTTGCATAGAAGTATTGTTTTCCCATATTGTTATAGTTTTCCCCTAATGACCATTGAGAATTCAAGTTCTTGTTGATGACAATGGCCTCATTAATTAACTTAGCTTTTCATTAAAATCACCCTCATATAAACATAGATTATTCAAATTGGCGGATATCCCTCTTAAATTTTTCTGACTGCGGTTTATTATAAGGGCTTGTTTGAGGAATTGTTCAGCTGTGTTGAACTCATTCATGGAATAATGGATGATGCCACGATCATTGTAGCATAGTGCGATAGAAATGGAATCTCCGATGGATTTAAAGATTGAGATGGCTTTCTCATTCATTTCGATCGCTTTGTTATAGTCGGTCAGTTTACAATAGAGTGCTCCTATCAGTGCGTAAATTTGTCCATTCAGCTCTTTATTGGCAGGAGTTGCATACTCCAATGCGTCATATAGATTTTTGATGCTCACATCAAAATTGCCTAATAGCTTTTCTGCCTGACTGTAATAGAACATTGCTTCGGCTTTTTGATCATTTTGCCTTTCTTCAGGAAACAATTCAATAACCTTGGCAGCATAGTAACTGGCCTGCTTCGGATTATTGTATAAGGCTTCAACCGACTTTTTAATCAGTGCCTCGGCTTCTTGTTGTTTATTACGGGCATTAGCCCATGAGAGATTCAGCAGGCAAAGGAGAATATATACAAGTAGGTTGTTTTTCATAATCAAGCGTATTTTTGCAAAAATAGTGATTTTCTTTGTAAAAAGACACTCTTGTTTCTCTTTTAAAAGAATATCTTTGCAAGCAACAATAAAGATGAGCTATGTTATTACCTTATTTGAATAAAGATCTGATAGAGGCCGGTTGTGATGAGGCGGGCAGGGGATGTCTGGCAGGATCTGTATATGCAGCAGCTGTTATTTTACCTGTAGATTTTAAGAATGAATTGCTGAATGATTCCAAGCAACTGACGGAGCATCAGCGTTATGCGCTGCGAGAGATTGTGGAAAGAGAAGCATTGGCATGGGCTGTAGGTGTAGTGACTCCTGAAGAGATAGACGAGATAAATATCCTTAATGCGTCTTTTCTGGCAATGCATCGTGCGATAGACCAGTTGAAGGTACGTCCGCAACATTTGCTGATTGACGGAAACCGGTTCAATAAATACGAGGATCTTCCTCACACGACTGTAGTTAAGGGAGATGGTAAGTATCTGTCGATTGCGGCTGCTTCTATTTTGGCAAAAACTTATCGTGACGACTATATGAACCGGCTTGCAGAAGAGTATCCTTTATATGACTGGCAGAAGAATAAAGGTTATCCGACAAAAATGCATCGGGAAGCAATTGCCCGTTATGGGACCACTCCTTACCACCGGATGACATATAATTTACTGGGAGACGGACAACTCTCCTTCGATTTTTAAAAGAGAAACGGTTATATTAACCAGTATTTATTAACAGCCTGTTGAAAACTCTGAAGTTATCAACAGGCTGTTAATAATTTGTAGTGATGTAATAGAGGTGAAACACCTTTGTCGTCCTATATTAAACGTACTGTCGTATATTCTTAAAATTGGTTTCCCGTTATTTTGGCCCAAACAATAAATCAGATGTAAGTATATGAAAAAAACTGTATAGACATGGTTGGGTATAGCGGCTCTGCTTTGCCCAACATTACGATGCAAGCTGCCGGAAATAAGGCGGTGGTAACAGGTGCTGTGAAAGATACTCAAAGGGCAATCCGATTGCAGGAGTTGTTGTAACAGATGGAAAGAATGTGACAGCTACTGATAGACAAGGTATATATATGTTGGATACTGATCCGTTCCGTCAGCCAATGGTTTATATTTCTACTCCTGCTGATTATGTTCTTCCCGAGAAGGAAGGAGTGGCTGATGGCTTTTATCACTATCAGGATACTTCAAAAGTGGAGAATCGTTGTGATTTTATTCTTCAGAAACGTAGTAAACAGACCGATGATTTTGTATTTATTCCTATTTCAGATCCTCAGGCTAAAAATGAAGCACAGTTGGATAGATTCCGTAAGGAAACCATTCCCGATTTGATTCGTACTGCCGATTCTCTGAAATCTTTAGAAGTTGTAGGTATGGGATTGGGCGATCTGGTATGGGATGCTATGGATTTGTATGCTCCTTACCGGAAAAATTGTATCCAACTTGGGATTGACTATGTTTCAGGTTATGGGTAACCATGATTTCAATTTACTGTATTCGGATATGGAACGTACGGCAGATCCTGGAAACGGATATGGAGAGAAGAACTATTATGAGATATTCGGGCCAACAAATTATTCTTTCAATATAGGTAAGGTACACGTCATAGCAATGAAGAGTACAGATTACGAAGGAAAGAAAAAGTATGTAGAACGTTTTACCGAAGAGCAGCTTGAATGGTTGAAAAAAGATTTAAGTTATGTACCAGAAGGAACAACTGTCTTTTTGAATATTCATGCTCCGGTAGCGAATACGACGGTTGAAGGGGGTGATAATGTAAGAAATGCCAATGCCTTATTCCGTATCTTACGACCTTATAAAGTTCATATCTTTTCAGGGCATACACATTATTATGAAAATACACTGCCTGCTGCCGGAATCTATGAGCATAATATCAGGGGCTGCGTGTGGAGCCTGGTGGGCAGGTCATGTCAACCGCTGTGGAGCACCAAACGGTTATCTGGTTGTAACAGTGAAAGGTGATGATGTGAAATGGCGTTATAAGGCAACCGGACGTCCGGCCGACTACCAGTTCCGTGTATATAAGCTTGGCGAATTTGAAACTCAGAAACAATATGTCGTTGCCAATATTTGGGATTGGGATATAGCCTATACTGTAAACTGGTATGAAGACGGAGTGCTGAAAGGTGCCATGCAGCAATTCGATGACGAAGACCAGGACTATCTGACAATGAAGAAGGGCAAGCGTACTGGCTATCATACCCGTCATTTATTCCGGGCATGTCCTTCTAAACAAGCAAAAAAATAAAATTGAAGTAAAGAATCGATTTGGTGAAATCTTTATACAGGAAGTAGAATTGTAGAAATACCTGTTTTTATTTGATTATTCCCCTCTCAGTCTGTGTGAAGATAGAAAGGGGGATTTGTTTTTATTGACGGTTCTGTTTATCAGGGGATATATTCAGTTTGGACGATACATAAAAAGGAGTGAAAACTTATGCTTAATACGAGGGATATTTTCGTATTTTTGCATGTTGTAAAGCATACACTCGATATATCAACTTTTAAACAAAATAATATTATGGCTAAGAAAGCTCCTTTTAATGATTCTTGATGGTTGGGGATGTGGCGACCACAAGAAAGATGATGTGATCTTTAACACTCCTACTCCGTATTGGGACAGTTTGCTGGCAGAATATCCTCACTCACAGTTGCAGGCTAGCGGTGAAAATGTTGGTTTGCCTGATGGTCAGATGGGTAACTCTGAAGTAGGTCACTTGAACATCGGTGCAGGACGTATCGTTTATCAGGACTTGGTGAAGATCAATCGTGCTTGTGCCGACGGTAGCATCATGCAAAACAAAGAAGTTGTTTCAGCCTTCTCATATGCTAAGGAACATGGAAAGAATATCCATTTCATGGGATTGACTTCAAATGGTGGTGTACACTCTTCATTGGATCACTTGTTCAAATTATGCGACATTGCTAAAGAATACGGACTGGAAAATACATTTATCCACTGCTTCATGGATGGTCGTGATACAGACCCGAAGAGTGGTAAAGGATTTATCGAAGAACTGACAGCTCATTGTGTACAGTCTGCTGGTAAGATTGCTTCTATTGTTGGTCGTTTCTATGCAATGGACCGTGACAAACGTTGGGAACGTGTAAAAGAAGCTTACGACCTGTTGGTAAACGGTACTGGAAAGAAAGCTACTGATATGGTTCAGGCTATGCAGGAATCTTACGACGAAGGTGTAACTGATGAATTTATCAAACCTATCGTTAATGCAAACTTCGATGGTACTATCAAGGAAGGTGATGTAGTTATCTTCTTCAACTATCGTAACGACCGTGCAAAGGAATTGACTATTGTATTGACTCAGCAGGATATGCCTGAAGCAGGTATGAAGACTATTCCGGGATTGCAGTATTACTGTATGACTCCGTATGATGCATCTTTCAAGGGTGTTCATATCCTGTTCGATAAGGAAAATGTACAGAATACATTGGGCGAATATCTGGCTGCCAATGGAAAGACTCAGCTTCACATTGCTGAAACAGAAAAATATGCTCACGTAACATTCTTCTTCAACGGTGGACGTGAAACTCCGTACGATAACGAAGATCGTATCTTGGTTCCGAGCCCGAAAGTTGCTACTTACGACTTGAAACCTGAAATGAGTGCTTACGAAGTGAAAGATAAACTGGTTGAAGCTATCAATACTCAGAAGTACGATTTCATCGTAGTAAACTATGCTAACGGTGATATGGTAGGACATACTGGTATTTATGAAGCTATCGAAAAAGCAGTAAAAGCTATTGACGACTGCGTGAAAGATACTGTAGAAGCTGCCAAAGCTAATGATTATGAAGTTATCATCATTGCTGACCACGGTAATGCAGACCATGCACTGAATGAAGATGGAACTCCAAATACAGCTCACTCTTTGAATCCGGTTCCGTTTGTTTATGTAACTGCAAACAAGGATGCTAAAGTAGAAAACGGTGTACTTGCTGATGTTGCTCCTTCTATTCTGCACATCATGGGAATGCCTCAGCCTGCTGAAATGTCAGGTAAAGATTTGATTAAGTAATAAAATACTTTTTTCATATCAAAAAGGGGAATAATCTCACTGGATTATTCCCATTTTTTTCTGATTGATACATCTATATGTTCTTTTCTCAGCTCAGGTCTTCAGAGCCTTTTTTCCGTGTCTGTTTTCTTTGTTGTACGACAAAACTCCTTGCAATAATCTTTTGTGATACAATAAAATTCCATAATTTTATACTTTGAAAATAGGAGCAATTGTTTTTACCTGTTATTACTGATATTGCCAGTTTTGATAGCTTTATGATTTAGTAATTAACAGGCTGCTCCAATTCTTAAATCGAACTTATATAAATATGCTATGACGAATCGACAATTGAATTTTGAGAATATTCATAGAGTAGAAAATCTTACATACGAACCTCTGGAAAAAGAAATACATCAACGTGCAGGTCGTAGGAACTGTATTGACGTATATCGGTATGATGCTTCTTGTGCTGTTCATCCTTTTGGTAGAAAAAATTATCCTATCGTACTTTCATTGTTGCCGGTATAGAAGGTTTGCTGCTTTGTTCAGCTATTATCAATCTGATTCTTCTACCCAAGGCATATGCCTATAAAGGGTTTGCTTTCCGTGAGCATGACATCACCTACCGGTCCGGACTCTTTTTCCCTACTATTGTGACGATTCCTTTGTGTAAGGTACAGCAAGTGAGTATACAGCAGAATCCTATCAGCAAGATTTTCGGTCTGTATTCGATAGCTATAGTCAACGGAGCACAGTTTGAGGCTGAAACAGTTATCCCGGGACTGATGAAAGCGAGAGCAGACGAAATGAAAACAATCATAATGGAGTACATACAACATGGAACGATCTGACTTCTCTGTACCGCGCAGAATGAGTAAGAGTGCCTTTATCATCCTGTTGGTAAAGGAATTATTGAGTTATGCCGGTCTGTTTCTTATTTGGGCTATTATCAAGCTGTTCAATTCCGGCAGGCAGCGTTCCCTTATGGAAACAATGGAGATGTTGTTGTTTCTGTTTATCTGTTATCTGGTATTCTCTGTAGTGACGGCATTTATCAGTTATTACTACAAGAAGTATTATATTAAAAACGGAAATCTGATTTTTATTTACGGATTTCTTAAGAAAGAAACAGTCATACCGTTGCAAAAAAGTACAGTCGTTGAGAACCCGACGAGGCTTTATGTACCATCTGCTCGACATGAAAGGTGTTTCGTTCGATACACTTGCGTCCAAAGTAGCGGAAGTAGAACTCATTTTGGATTATAAGGACTGGGACGCCCTGATTGAAAGGATCGAACAGCAGGAACAAATGCCGGAGGAGGATAAACAGCCGACGGAAGAGAATTGTGTAATCCGAGAAGCAAAGCCTGTTGCTAATAAATACACGCTGAAGCTGAGTAATCTGAATCTGATAAAAGGGGCCTTCTGTCAGAATCATTTCCGGGGAATGATTGTGTTGCTGGGTATTCTGTTTACATTTTACGATAAAGTACTTTCAGCAAGCGATAGAATATTGAATCTCTTCATCGATTATGTCAATGAACATGCCGATTATGCTTCTTTGTCGGTAACGGTATTTGTCATATGTATTATCGTATTATATCTTGTCATAATGATATTATGGATTGTGAACGTATTTATGCAGTATTACAATATGGAGGTACAGATAGACAAAGCTCAGTTATCTTTCGAGAGTGGTTTGTTTACTCGTTTCAGCAGTCGGTTTTCGTACGATAAGGTTTGTACAGTTTACGTAAAACAAAATATTATAGAAAAATACCTGGGCTGTTGTACGATTATGCTGAAGCAAGCCTTCAATGCAACCCAAAAAGATAATGAGAATGATGTGAAAATATACGGATCGAACACTTCCGAACATTTTCTGAACTGGTGGCTAGGCAAAGATTATGTGTCTTCGCTGTGTATAATATCTGCGAAATCCGGTAAAGGGGTTATAGGGTATACTGTCAGGTTTGATATCCCTGTTTCGCTGATTGTCTGCATCGTATTATATTATTACGAATTATACTCATGGCTGGCAGTGCCTGTGGTATATATGCTCATATCCTTAGTAAAAGGAATTCTTGCCGCTTACAGAAGCAGCATCACCTTAAAAGAGGATTATCTTGAAATAAACAACGGTAAGTTGGCTGATGTCAGAAACTACATTAAATATACGAATGTTGAGTTTGTAAGTCTTAAACAAACGCCATTCACTCCTTTCTTTCACCGGGTAAATCTTATTATTTCTACAAATGGAACTTCATTCAAAGTGAGAAGTCTGAAAGAGGCAGAAGCAAGGGGTGTGTATGAGCTTCTGATAAGTAATAGTGTGGAACAAGAAAAGAGTAATGGGAATTTGAAATGATAAATAAGTTGAGTCTGATATAAAATCAGGAAACTGTAAGTAGATTCCTACTGACAGATCTTGCATTTTACACCAGACTCACTTTAATATTAGCAAATACCTTTTATTCTGTCTTCAAAGGCAGAAAGGGCAGCCTTAGCTCCTTCACCCATCGATATGATAATTTGTTTATATGCTACGTCGGATACGTCGCCGGCTGCATAAACACCAGGTATGGCTGTACGACAATTTCTGTCGGTTAAGATTTCTCCCATGCGGTTGGTATCCAGCTCTCCGGCGAAAGGCTGGCTGTTTGCTGCGAGCCCGATCTGAACAAAAACACCATCAAGCGGTAATATGCTTTCTGTTTCATCCAGGCGGTTCTTGATGCGCAACGCAGTCATAGCCTCTCCGTTGCCTTGTACTTCGAGGGTCTGTACCGAAGTAGAAACCTCGACATTCTCCAGTGAACGTAACTTTTATTCCTGCAACACTTGGTCAGCTTTCAGTGTATCCATAAATTCCAGTACGGTCACATTTTGCACAGATACCTGCTAGGTCGATAGCCGCTTCTACTCCGGAATTTCCTCCACCGATTACGGCTACATGTTTTCCTTTGTAGAAAGGACCGTCGCAATGCGGACAGAAGGCTACTTCCACGACCGATATATTCGCTTTCTCCCGGTACATTCAGTTTACGCCAGGAAGCTCCGGTAGCGATAATTAGAGCGGGTGCAAGAAATTTTTCTCCACCTTTAACGGTCAGTTGCTTGTCACTGCCCTGCAAGGAGAATGATTCTATCTGGCGGTTGTCGCATATTGTGATGTTTTCATAATGCGACAGATTGGGTCCGTAAATCGGAAGATACGGTTTTTTCCAGTGGTGTAAGGAATGGAAGTTACGTTTTCGATTCCTACTGTTTCGTTTACCTGACCTCTATGCGTCCGGCAACCAGTCGACTTCAGCCCTTTTCGTGCTGAATAAATGGCAGCAGAAACGCCGGCGGGTCCTCCTCCTGCTACCAATACATCAAAGTGTCGCTCTTCTGTTGTAGGTTGAGAAGAAGAGTCAGTTCCCATTTTACTTTCCAACTTATCCAGCAGTTCTCCCAGGTTACTGCGTCCTACATGTATGGATTTTCCATTCAACCAGACAGAAGGAACTGCCTGAATCTTGAGTTGTTGAACCTCATTTTCATGTAATGCCCAGTCTACGATACGGTGTGAGAGCCGAGGGTTAAGCAGCGTCATTACATTGATCGCTTGTACTACGTCCGGACAGTTTGTACAAGAAAGTGACATATAAGTTGTTACCGTAGCATTTCCTTGCAGACATTCAATTCTCCGTCGGGTAGCATTGTCGGAAAGATTTTTCCCCTTTGCCATCAGCATTCAGCACTGCGAGTCAGCAATGAACTGAATTCATGTCCGTTGGGCATCTGCCTGAAAACAGATACGCAAGTCTTCT